>Ga0070737_10000503_pt1 | contig 79303 bp, 66 predicted proteins | sample Coa_R1_10_FD_66438 | JGI IMG/M metagenome (GOLD analysis project Ga0070737, IMG submission 66438) | Surface soil microbial communities from Centralia Pennsylvania, which are recovering from an underground coalmine fire - Coalmine... | ecosystem: Environmental > Terrestrial > Soil > Unclassified...
ACCAGGCCACGAACTCCGCGTAGGAGCCCGGATAGTCGCTGCCCGCTGTCGGCACCACCGCACCGTACCCGCGCTACCGGACGTAAATGGATACCCCATTGACGCCGAAAACACGGCCACCGGGCCGATCGCGCGCAGCATCCGCCGCACGTCTGGGCGCGCCGCGTCCGGGTCCGCCTCGCTGATGATCGGCTCAAGCTCGCCGCCGCGCTCGACGATCTCGGCGAGCATCCGCAGCTGGCCGGTGGTGCGCGCCACCTCGCCGCTCAGCCTGGCCTCGCCCAGCGCGGTCTCCGCGTCGGCGGCGGACACCAGCTCCACGACCGCTTCATCGAGCTCGTCGGCGATCGCACGCAGCGCACCCGCGCGTCGTGGGCCGTCCGCGCCTGCCCAGTCGGCGGCCGCCTCCGCCGCCGCTCGCGCCGCCGCCGAGACCTCCCGAGGCTCGGTGTCCGGCGGCGCGGGACCGGCGCCGGCCGCCGCTGCGGGTGCGTCGACCATCTGCGCAATCAATAGCACCCTGAGCCGGCATCGGGGATGATTGGCCGATGTCCGAGATCACCTCATACGAGCAGGCGTGCGCCGAGCACCGCTGGGAGGTCCCGGCGCGCTACAACATCGCCGCCGACGTCTGCGACCGCCATCCGCGCGACAAGCTCGCGATGATCCACGAGGACTTCCGCGGAAACGTGCGACGAGTTTTGTGGGGGGAGCTTCAGGACATGGCGGCGGCGTTCGCGAACGTGCTTGCGCAGCTGGGCGTCCAGCGCGGCGACCGCGTGGCGATGCTCCTGCCGCCCACGCCCGAGACGGCGGCCGCGTTCCTTGGCACCTGGAAGGCCGGCGCGATCCTGCTGTCGATGTCGGTGCTCTACGGCGATGAGGCGATCCGCCACCGGGTGACCGACTCCGGCGCCCGGGTGCTGGTGACCGACGCCGCCAACGCCGGGCGCATCGAGCAGGGGCTGGTGGAGCGCGTCCTGGTGCTCGACCGCGAACTGCTGGACCGCGCGCCGGCGTCGTTTGAGACCGTGGACACGGCGGCCGACGACCCCGCGCAGCTGTACTACTCCTCGGGCACCACCGGGCTGGCGAAGGGGATCCTGCACGCGCACCGCTACCTGCTGGCCCACGAGGAGTTCGTCTACTGCCACGACATCCGCGACGGCGAGCTGTTTCACGGCATGGGGGAGTGGGCGTGGGCCGCGGGCGTCGTTCCGCTGCTGGGTCCGTGGCGCCTTGGCGCCGTGCAGTGCGTCTACCAGCGCGAGGGCGGCTTTGACCCGCACAAGCAGCTGGCGTTCCTGTCCCGCCACCAGGTCAGCAACGTCTTCGCCACCCCGACCGCGATCCGCTCGATGATGTCGATCGCCGACGCGCGCACCCGCTACCCGCAGAGCTTCCGGATCGTCTGCTCGGCCGGCGAGCCGCTGAACCCGGAGGCGATCCGCTGGTTTCGCCAGCAGTACGGCGTGACCGTCCTTGACTACTACGGGCTGACCGAGTCCTATCCGCTGTGCGGCAACTTCCCGTTCATGGAGGTTCGCGAGGGCTCGATGGGCCGGCCGATGCCCGGCTGGGACGTGCGGATACTCGACGAGGACGAACGGCCCGTGGTGGCGGGTGAGCGCGGGGAGATCTGCCTGCGCGCGCGCTCGAACCCCCACTACCCGCTCGGCTACTGGAACCGCCCCGCTCGCGACACCGAGGAGGTGTTCGGCGGCGAGTGGTTTCACACGCGCGATGCCGCCCGCGCGGACGAGGACGGCTACTACTGGTATGAGGGTCGCGCCGACGACGTGATCATCTCCGCCGGCTACCGGATCGGGCCCTTTGAGGTGGAGTCGGTCTGCCTTGAGCATCCGGCGGTCGCCGAGGCGGCCGCGGTCGCGCACCCGGACGAGCGGCGCGGCAACGTGGTCAAGGCGTTCGTCGTGCTGGCCGCCGGCCATGAGCCCTCGGACGCGCTGGCCGAGGAGATCAAGGCCCACGTGCGAGAGCGGCTTTCGGCCTACGCCTACCCGCGGCTGATCGAGTTCGTGCCCGACCTGCCAAAGACGCTCACCGGCAAGATCCGCCGCGTGGAGCTTCGCGAGCGAGACCGCGCCCGGGCGGCTCAGGCGGCTCACGACGCGGGCGGCTGCTGAAGGCGCGGGCGGCTGGGGGCGCGGGCGGCGGCTGACAGCGCGGGCGGCGGCTGACAGCGCGGGCGGCGGCTGACAGCGCGGCGACCGCCGGCGCCACTCAGCCCCAGATCTCCTGCGCCGCGAGCGCGAGCGCCCGCAGCTTGGCCTCCTGCTGCTCGTGGGTGACGGGGTTTCCGCGCAGAGAGGTGGCAAAGCCGCACTGGGGTGAGATCGCCAGGCGCTCGAGCGGGCAGTGGCGCGAGGCCTCTCGCACGCGCGCGGACAGCTGCTGCACGCTCTCGACCTCTCCGCGCTTGGTGGACACCAGCCCCAGCACGGCCACCTTGTCCTCCGGCAGCTCGGCGAGCGGCTCAAAGCCGCCGGAGCGCTCGTCGTCGTACTCGAGCATCAGCCGCTGCGCGCGCACGCGGCGAAACACGGTCGGCGCGATCGCGTCGTAGCCCCCGGCCACCAGCCAGCGCCCGAGCTGGTTTCCGCGGCACAGGTGAAACGCGAACGTGACCCCGGGCCGGTCCCCGATCACCAGGTTGTCGTAGTGCAGACCCAGCTCAAGCCAGCGGTCCGCGGGCCAGCCCCGGCTCTCGTAGAAGTCGCGGTAGGCGGGGTCCAACAGCAGCGTGTAGTGGGGCGCGTCGATCTGCACGTAGGTGCAGCCGAGCGCCACGAGCTCGTCGACCGCGGCGGCGAGGATCTCCGCCACCGCGCCGATGAGATCCTCCAGGTTGCGGTATGCGCCCGTCGATCGTCGCGGGTCCCAGAAGTTGGCAAACAGGCTCGGGCTGGGGATCGTAACCTTGACGGTGCGCTCGGTCCTTGCGCGCGCATACGTGAGCTCCTCGGCCCAGGGCGAGCGGCGCTGGCGAAGCGGCGCCACCACAGCGAGCGGCGGGCGCTCGATCTCAACGTCCCCCTCCTGGCCGTGCCAGCGCCCCCACAGGAACGCGTCGAGATCCCAGTCTCCAAAGCCCTCCACCGCCTCCGCCAGCTGGCTTTGAAACGACAGCCGCCTGAGCTCGCCGTCGGTCAGCACCTCAAGCCCCGCGCGCTCCTGCATCGACAGCGCCTGATCGACGGCGCGGTCCTCGACGCGCTTGAACTGGGCGGGGCTGATCTCGCCGGCGGCCAGGCGCTCGCGCGCCTGCAGGAGCTCTGCGGGGCGCAGGAGGCTTCCGACGACGTCGGCGCGCGCCTGGATCAGCTCCACGGCCGCCCCGCGCGCGCCTCGCTCGGCGGTCCGCTCGCTCCGCAGATCAGCTCCACGACCCCTCCAGCAGCTCGATCGCGGCGCGGACGTCGCCGCCGAGCGGGCGGTCGTCCTCGAGGCTCGCCGGCAGCGCCGCGGCTGCGCGCTCATACAGCGGCCGCGAGCCGGCGCCGCGGGCCTCGCGGCCGGCGATCCGCAGCGCGCGCACCGCCACCACGAGCTCGGTCGCGATCAGCACCGCCAGCGCCTCGAGCGCCTGCTCGGCGCGCGCGGCGGCGGTCGCGGCGAGGCTGGCGTGGCTCTCGACCCCGAGCGAGACGGTCGTCGACTGCACGGCGCAGGGCAGCGCCAGCGAGCGGACCTCGGCCGCCGCCGCGCCGGCGGTGTACTCGAGCATCATCGCGCCGGAGCTCACGCCGGGGGAGGCTGCCAGAAACGGCGACAGCCCGCTTGTGCGGGGGTCAAGCAGCGCCGACACCCGCGCGCAGATCAGCGACGCCGACTGGGCCAGCGCGCCGCGCAACGCGTCGATCGCGCCGGCCAGCTCGGCGGCGTGGAAGTTGCCGTTGGCAAGCGCTTCGCCGTCGACGATCAGCGCGTTCTCCGCGCGGGCGGCCGTCTCGCGCTCCACCAGCGCGCGCAGCGTCTCGAGCGCGCCCGCGACGGCTGCGTCGACCTGGGGCTGGACGCGAAACGGGTAGGGGTACTGCACCGGGTGCGCGCCCTCGCTGCGCGCCGCGCCGTCCAGCAGCTCGCGCATCCGCCGCGCGATCTGCGCCTGCGCCGCGGAGCCGCGCGCCTGCGCCAGGCGCTCGTCGAACACCACCGGGTCGCAGTCGGCCGCCTCGAACGACAGCGCGGCCACCGCGGTCCACCGGTCAAGCGCCGTCTGCGCGTCGGCGCACAGCAGCGCGGCACGCCCGAGCGTGACCGCGTTTGAGCTCATGAACCCAAGCGCGTCGCGCAGCTCAAGGCGCGGCGGTGCCGGCGGCGCGGGCGCGGGGGCCGGCCGGCCGGCGCGCCACACCTCGCCCTCGCCCAGCAGCGCCAGCACAAGCTGCGCGAGCTCCGGCAGGTCGCCGGTGCCAAGCGAGCCCAGCGAGCGCACGACCGGGGTGAGGCGCTCGTTTAGCGCCTGCACGAGCGCGTCCAGGAGCTCGGGCGCCACGCCGGCTCCACCGGCGCCGAGCTGGTTGGCGCGAACCGCCATCGCCGCGCGCACGCGCTCGGGCGCGAGCGGCGGCCCGGCCGCGACCGCGTGGCTTCTCAGAAGCGCCCACTGCAGGCGCTCTCGCTCCCGGGGTTCGACCTCGCGCTCGCGCAGCGCCCCGACGCCGGTGCTGGCGCCGTAGAGCGGCCGGCCGGCGGCGAGCAGGGCGCGGATCTGCTCGCGCGCGGCGAGGTTGCGCTCCCGCGCGGCCTCGCTGAGGCGCACCGGCGCGCCGCCGCGGGCGATCGCCTCGATCGTCTCGATCGCGACCGGCCGGCCCTCCAGCAGCACCTCAGGCGGGCGGCCACCCGGCGTCGGCCCGCTCAACGCGCCCCTGAGCCCTGGCCGTCGTCGAAGCGCAGGCTGACGCCGGCGAGGTCCTCGTAGAGGCGCATCGCCGATATCTCGCCGGCCGCGTCGCCGTAGGCGGCGCGGGCGCGGCGGTGGATCTGCTCCACTAGCGCGCTGAGCTCGACCGGCACGCCGACCTCGCGCGCGAGGTCGATCGCCAGCCCCAGGTCCTTGCAGACCAGGCGCATCGGGAACGCCTCGTCGTAGTCGCCGGCCCGCAGCACGGGCAGCACGTCGCGCTCCAGGAAGTTGCAGTTGGCCGGTGATCCGACCAGCGCCTCGTGCAGCGCCTGAAGCTCCACGCCGGCCCGCAGGCCGACGGTGAGCACCTCCCCGACGGCCGCCGAGTGGACGAACCACAGCAGGTTCAGCAGCAGCTTGACGGCGTAGCCGCACCCCTTGGCCCCGACGTGGAAGACCCGCTCGGGGCGGCCCATCGCGCACAGCAGCGGCCGGCAATGGAGGAAGCTGTCGCGCTCGCCGCCGACGTAGATCGACAGCGTGCCCGCCTGCGCGCCGCTCGCCTGCCCTGCCACCGGCGCGTCGATCGCGTCCACCCCGCGCGACCGGGCGGCCCTGGCCACCCGGTCGCCCAGCTCCTTGGAGGAGGTGCTCATCTCGATCTGAACGGCGCCCGGCGCCATCGCCTCGATCACGCCGCCTGATCCGAGCAGCACCTGCTCGACCTGCGGCGGCGCGGGCAGCATCGTGATCACCGCGTCGGCGTCCTGGGCGCACTGCGCCGGCGATCCGGCGGGCCGCGCGCCGGCGGCCTGCGCGCGCGCGAGCGCCTCCTCGTCGACGTCGAACGCGCTCACCTCAAAGCCCGCGCGGGCCACGTGCGCGCACATCGGCCCGCCCATGTTCCCAAGCCCGATGAACCCCACGCGCTCGATCGCCCGCCTGCCGTCCGCCGGCTCGATCGCCCGCGTCTGGTTGACCTGCCGTGCCACGGCCTCGCTCACCGCCTGCCTCCTCTCATCGGCGCCGCCCTTGGGCCCGTCGCTCGTCGTCTCTCACACGCAGCACCTCTCGGCTCACCCGGTCATCCACGCAGCGCCTCTCGGTTCACCCGGTCATCCACGCAGCACCTCTCGGCTCACCAGGTGGGCGGCGATCGCCTCCTCGTCGAGCTCGATCCCCAGGCCCGGCTCCTCGCCCGCGCCCAGCATCCCGTCGGCGTCGATCTCAAGCGGTCGCGCGAGCATGAAGTCCCGTCGGCTCGCCGTCCAGGCCGGAGGGTCGTGGGGCAGCTCGATGAGCGGGCCGCCGCCGACCCCGCAGCAGACGTGCAGGTTGGCGAGCACCCCGATCCCGTTGGTCCATGTGTGCGGCGTGAACCACCGACCGCGGCGCAGCGCAAGCTCCGCCAGCGTTCGCGCCCCGCTGATCCCCAGCGCCAGCACGACGTCCGGCTGATAGACATCGAGCGCGTCGCGCGCCAGCGCGCTGTGCAGCTCCTGGAAGCTGCGGGCCATCTCCCCGCCGGCGATCCGCGCATGCCCGGCGGCCCGCAGGGTGGCCATCCCCTCCAGATCGCCGCCGCCCAGCGGCTCCTCCACCCAGAGCACGTCGTGCTCGGCCAGGCGCTCGATCAGCCGCCGGGCGCCGGCGACGTCCAGCGGCCTTCGGATATCCCCCGGCATCCGCCACCACTGGTTGAGGTCGACGATGATCTGCATCCGATCGCCCAGCGCCGCGCGGATCGCGGCCACCACCTCGACGCCCTCCTGCGCGCGGTCGCGCGCGATCCGCACCTTCAGGGCGCAAAACCCCTCCTGGGCGAGCGCCAGCGCGTCCTGGGCGCGGCGCTCCGGCGCGCGCAGCTCCCCCAGCGAGGCGTAGGCGGGCAGGCGCTCGCGCGCGCCGCCCAGGAGCCGCCAGACCGGCTGGCCGGCCGCCTTGCCGTACAGGTCCCACAGCGCCGCCTCAAGCGGCCAGTAGCGGCCGGCGTGAAAGGACACCGTCTCGAGCGCGCGCGCGTGGCGGGCGATCCGCAGCGGGTCCGAGCCCACGAACAGGTGCGCGTAGGCGGAGAAGCCGTCCATCGTGTCGCCCGAGCCGATCCCGGTGAGCCCCTCGTCGGTTCGCACGCGCACGATGCTGGCCTCAAAGCGCCGGCGCGGCTCGGGGTCCCAGGCTGCGTGAAACGGCGGGTCAAGCTCGATCGCCAGCCGCTCGATCTCGATCGCCTCGATCCTCACCCGCTCGCCTCCCGCGCCCCGGCCGCGGCGCGGCCGCCCATCAGCCGGACGCTCCGCTGTAGAAGGGGCTGGACAGCCGGTCGCGGCGGCGCACGAGCTCGGCGGCGGCGCTCGCGTCACGGCCGCGCACCGCGGTCTCGATCGCGCGCCGCGTGGCCTGCCGGGCGGCACGGCGCACCGCGGTCTCGTCCCCGGCCCCCGGGTCGATCCAGATGCAGACGAGCACGACCAGATCGCCGCTGGCCTCGATCAGCTCATCGGCGACGGCGTCAAGCACCCCCTGGGCGATCCCCAGCTGCCCGGCCCCCCAGGTGATCGTCTCATGGCGCGGGTCGGTGGCGGTCGCCTTGTTGACCATGATCGTCGGCGGCCACACCGGCTCATAGCGGGTCTGGTCCTCGCCGACGACGACCAGGATCGGCGTGTGCCCGGGGGCCGGGTGCGCGAACGCGCTCACCAGCGCCGCGGCCGTCGGGCTTCCCCGGTGGCCGAGGACGACGTTGACATGGCAGCCGTCCGGGCCCGGCCGGCCGCCCCAGCCCTCGCCGATGCGCCCGTCAAGCTCGGCGCAGCGCTGCTGCGCGCCAGCCTGGTCGGGTCCAGCCTGCGCGGCCCCGCTCATACCGGCGCCGGCCGGTCTGGGTCCAGCCTGCGCGGCCCCGCTCATACCGGTGCCGGCCGGTTGGGGCCCTGCTCCCGCGGTCTCTCCCATACGCTCCTTCCTGCCAGCTGCGGGTCGATGATCAGCACCGTGCGCGCCCCCTCGCCGGCTCGCAGGCGCGCAAGCGCGTCCGCGGCGCCGCCGAGCTCGTCGAAGTGCGAGACGACCTCCGCCAGCCGCAGCCGGCCGTCTGCAGCGATCGCCAAAAGCCGCTCCAGCGAGCCGCGCGGGTCGCCCGAGCCGTAGTAGCAGCCGGCGAGGGTCTTCTCGGAGAGGAAGTCGATCGCCGGCAGGCTGACCTCCACGCCGGGGGGCGCCAGCCCGACGATCGTCGCCCTCCCGCCGGGGCGAAGCAGCTCGAAGGCCAGGCGCATCGTCTGCGCCGAGCCGACCGCCTCAAAGCAGTGCTCGACCCCTCCGCCGAGCGCCGGGTCGAGCGCCTCAAGCGCCGTCAGGCGGCCGTCGGTGAGGGTGTGGCTTGCGCCGCGCCGGCGCGCGCGCTCGAGCTTGTCCGCGCGCCTGTCGATCGCCACGATCGGCCACGCGCCTGCCAGAGCGGCTCCGGCGAGCACCTGCAGGCCGACGCCGCCGCAGCCGATCACCGCGACGCTGTCGCCGATCCGCACGCCGGCGTGCATCACCGCGCCGATCCCGGTCACCGCCGCGCAGCCCAGCAGCGCCGCCTCCCAGAGCGCCAGGCGGTCGGGCACCGGGATCACGCTTTGGGCGGGCACGACGGTGTGTGTCGCCATGCACGCGAGCAGCAGGCCGTGCTGCAGGGCCTCGCCGTCTGAGCCGCGCAACCGGCTGGTTCCGTCAAGCAGCGTGCCGGCCACCGAAGCGGCCCCGACCGGCTCGCACAGCGTCCGGCGCCCGGCGCGGCAGGGCCCGCAGGCGCCGCAGGCGGGAATCATGCACAGCACCACCCGCTGGCCGACGGCCAGCTCGTCGACCCCCTCGCCGAGCGCCTCGATCACGCCCGCGCCCTCGTGGCCGAGCACGATCGGGCGCCGGCGGTCGCCCAGCCGGCCTTCGGCCAGCAGCAGGTCCGAGTGGCAGACGCCGGCGGCGGCCATGCGCACCAGCACCTCGCCGGCGCGCGGGGCCGAGAGCGCCACCTCCTCCACCGCCACCCCGCGCTCGGGCTCGCGCATCACGACCGCCCGGGCGGCGAGCTCGCCGCCCGGCTCAGGCACGCTGCACCGTTGCGGCCGCCTGCGGCTCGCGCCCAAGCTCCGAGATCGGCAGATGGCAGGCGATCAGATGGCCGGGCTCCGCGGGCTCCAGCGCCGGGGTGACCCGCTCGCAGACCTCGCCGAGCTTGCGCGGGCAGCGCGTGTGAAACGGGCAGCCGGAGGGCGGCTGGGCCGCGGAGGGGATCTCGCCCTGCAGGCGGATGCGCTCGCGCCGGGCCCCATCGAGGCTGGGGACAGCCGACAGCAGCGCCTCGGTGTAGGGGTGGTGGGGGCCCGAGAACACGCGCTCGGCCGGCCCGACCTCCATCAGCCGGCCGAGGTACATCACCGCGATCCTGTCAGACACGTAGCGCACCACGCCCAGGTCGTGGCTGATGAACAGGTAGGAGACGCGCTCGCTGCGCTGCAGGCCGCAGAGCAGGTTGAGGATCGCCGCCTGCACCGAGACGTCCAGCGCCGAGGTCGGCTCGTCGCAGACCACCAGCCGCGGGTCGCCGGCGAACGCGCGGGCGATCGCGACGCGCTGCTTGAGCCCGCCGGACAGGCGCACGGGGCGCATCGGCAGGTGGCGCTCGGCCAGGCGCACGGCGGCGACCAGCTCCCGCAGCCGCGTCTGCAGGCGCTCGCCGCGGTAGCCGCCGAGCTTCAGCAGCGCGCGGGAGAGCAGCCGCGAGACGGTATGGCGGCGGTTGAGCGCGGCGTCGGGGTTCTGGAAGACGATCTGCAGCGCCTTCAGCTGCTCGGAGGACCGCCTGCGCGCGAGCGGCGCCAGGGCCCTGCCGGCCAGCTCGACGGTCGCGCCGGCGTCCGGCTCGGTGAGGCCCAGCACCACGCGGGCGAGCGTGGTCTTGCCGGAGCCGGACTCGCCCACCAGGCCGAGCGTCTCGCCCTCCTGGAGCGTGAGGTCGACGTCGCGCAGGGCGTGCACGGCGTGGCCGGCCTGGCGGAAGGTCTTGGAGACGCTCTTGAGGCGCAGCAGCGGCGCCTCGCCGTCGGCGCGCGCGGCCTCGGCCAGCGGGGCCTGGGTCTCGGTGCGCGGCAGGGTGCCGGCCAGCTCGTGGAAGTGGCAGCGCGCCAGGCGGCCCGGCCCGCTCGGGGCGGGCGCCGGCTCCGTCGAGCGGCAGACGTCCTGGGCCAGCGCGCAGCGGGGCGCGAACACGCACCCCGGCGGCCGCGAGCCGGGGTCGGGCAGAAAACCGGGGATCGGGTCCAGCAGGCGCCGTGTCTTGGCCGCGTCGCGCCGGGGGATGCAGCGCAGAAGCCCGACGGTGTACGGATGGGTGGGCTCGTCGAACACCGCCTGCGCCGGGCCCTCCTCGACGAGCTCGCCCGCGTAGAGCACGCCCACCCGGTCGCACATCTTCGCGATCACGCCCAGGTTGTGGCTGATGAACAACAGCGCGGTCGACAGCTGCGAGCGCAGCTCGGCGACCAGGTCAAGCACCTCGGCCTCGACGGTGGCGTCCAGCGCCGTGGTGGGCTCGTCGAGGATCAACAGCGAGGGGCGAGCGGCGAGCGCCATCGCGATCACGCAGCGCTGCAGCATCCCGCCCGACAGCTGGTGCGGGTAGCGGCCCATCACCTGTCCCGGGTCGGCGATCTGCACGCGCGCGAGTGCGTCGCGAGCGCGGTCGGCGGCCTCGGCGCGCCCGACGCCCTGCAGCTCGAACACCTCGGCCACCTGGCGCCCCACCCGGATCGTGGGGTTCAGCGCGCGCCCGGGCTCCTGGTAGACCATCGAGACGGTGCGCGCGCGCAGCTCGCGCAGCTCCCGGCCGCGCATCGCCAGCACGTCGCGCCCGTCGACCGCGATCCGGCCCGCGCTCACGCGGCCGTTGGCGGCCAGGTAGCGCACGATCGCCAGCGCGATCGTCGACTTGCCGCAGCCGGACTCGCCGACCAGGCCGTAGGACTCTCCGCGGCGCACCTGGAAGGACACGTCGCGCACCACCTCCATCTGCCGGCGGCGCACGCGATAGGTGATGCCCACGCCGTCGAGCTCGAGCGCCGCCGCGGCCGCCTGGGCGCTCACCGCTCCACCACCGCCTCGATCCCGTCGGAGATGAGGTTCACCGCGATCACCAGCGACGCGATCGCGAGCGCGTCGAACAGGACCTCCCACCAGTAGCCGGCGGCCACCTGACCGTAGTTGGTGGCGATCTCAAGGCCCCAGTCAGGCGACGGGGGCTGCACGCCGAAGCCCAGGAACGACAGTGTGGCCACGGCGAAGATCGCGTAGCCCAGGCGCACCGTGAACTCCACCACGATCGGCGCCAGCACGTTTGGCAGGATCTCGCCGAACATCACGTAGCTCGCCCGCTCGCCGCGCAGCCGGGCGGCGGCGATGTAGTCAAGCTCGCGCTCGGAGATCACCGCGGCGCGCACGGTGCGCGCGATCAGCGGCGCGAACACCAGCCCGATCACGAGGATCAGCGTGGTGTTGGAGCGGCCGAAGGCGAAGATCGCGATCAGCCCGGTGACCACGAGCGGGAGCGCCAAGAACGCCTCGACAAACCGCGACAGCACCTCGTCGAAGACCCCGCGCAGGTACCCCATCGCCAGTCCCAGCGCCGCCCCGACGGCGGTCCCGATCAGCGTGGCCAGCGGAGCGATCACCAGGATGTCCCGCGAGCCCACGATCACCCGTGAGAGCATGTCGCGGCCGAGGCTGTCCGTCCCCAGCAGGTGCGCGCCCGAGGGCGGCAGGTTGATCGCCGTCAGGTCCTGCGCGTAGGGGCTGTCGGGGGCGATCAGCGAGCCGAAGATCGCCGCCACGATCCACCAGGCGAGGATCACGCAGCCGACCAGGAACAGCCTCTGCGCCAGCAGGGCGCGCGCCAGCTCGCGCCAGCGCTCCCCGCGCCCGGCGGAGATCGCGCCCGCCTCGATCGGGGCCGCTGCCGCGCTCACCCCTGCTCCACTCCGGCCAGGCGGATCCGCGGGTCAAGCACCGAGATCAGCAGGTCGGCGAGCAGCGTCGCGGCCATGTACACGATCCCGATCGTCAGCACGCCCGCCTCGAGCATCGGGAAGTCCTTGTTGGTCGCCGCGTTTGCGACCAGCGAGCCGATCCCCGGGTAGCGAAACAGCGTCTCGACGACCACCAGCCCGCCGATCAGATACCCGGTCTGGGTGGCGATCACGGTGATCGTGGGAAGCAGCGAGTTTCGCAGCACGTGGCGGCGGATCACCACCGGCCGCGGCAGCCCCTTGAGCACGGCGGTCCGGGTGTAGTCGGCCGACAGCGCCTCGATCGTGCCCGCCCGCGCCATCCGCGCGATGTAGCCGAACAGGATGAACACGAGCGGGATCGCCGGCATGATCAGGTAGCGCAGCGTGGTCAGAAAGCCCGCCCCGCTGGGCGCGCTCGCCGAGATCGGCAGCAGGTGAAGGCCGATGCCGAGCACGAGGATCAGGATGATCCCCGAGACGAACTCGGGCACCACGGTCGCCGACAGCCCCAGGACGCTGATCACCCGGTCGATCGGCCGGCCCGCGTTGAGCGCCGCGAGCACGCCCCCGCCGATGCCCAGCGGCACGACGATCACGAACGCCAGCAGCCCGAGCTTCAGCGAGCGCCCCAGCGCGCTGATCAGGATCGGCCCGATCGGCGCCTGGTACTGGTAGGACATCCCCGGATCGCCGCGCACGAAGTGGGAGATCCAGCTCCAGTACTGGGCGACCAGCGGGCGGTCCAGCCCCAGCTGGCGGTCCAGCGCGGCGACCGCGCTGCGCGCCGCCAGCGGGCCCAGGATCGAGCGCCCGGGGTCGCCGGGGAACACCTGGCCGGCGGCGAACACGATCACGCTGAGGATCCACAGCGTGACGAGCGCCAGCCCGATGCGCCTGAGCAGAAAGACGGCCATGTCCGCCGGGCCTCTGGCTCTCGACCTCGCTCCCGCGCCCTAGCTCTTGTAGGCCTGCCCGAGGAAGATCTGCGAGATCGACGTCGGGTTCAGGCCGCCGACGCCGGGCACCGCCGCGGTCAGGCCGTTGATCCAGTAGGGGATCACGATCGGGGTCTCGGCCAGCAGGAGCTCCTCGATCTTGCCGGCGAGCTGGCGCTGGGTCTGCAGGTCCTGCGCGGCGAGGAACTGCTTGACCAGCGAGTCGTAGGTCCGATTGTGGAAGCGCGCCGCGTTCCAGGGCCCGTTGGAGGTCAGCGGGGCCGTCAGGAACACGTTGGGCACCCCGCGGTCGCCGTAGTCGACGAGGCTCATCTCGCCGTCCAGCCAGTCCGAGTTGCCGTAGGTCGCCTTGCCGTAGTACTGGGACTGGGGCAGGATGTTGAGCGTGATGTCGATCCCCGCCTCCGCGGCTTGGGCCTTGATCACCTGCGCCAGCTCCGGGATCTCCTCGTAGACCTCGGTGTAAAGCGGCGAGGAGATGCCGTGCGGGTGCCCGGCGGCGGCCAGAAGCGCCTTGGCCTTGGCGATGTTCTGCGCCCGCTGGGGCACGCTCGTGTTGGTCGATGGGAAGCGCGGGAAGAACGGGTAGTCGTTGGCGACCCCGCCGTAGCCGTACAGGAGCGCCGAGACCATCGCCGGGCGGTTGAGCGAGTAGGCGACCGCCTGGCGCACGCGCGGGTCGGTGAACGGCGCGATGTCGTTTCGCATCGACAGCTCGCGGTGGTTGGCCGACACCAGCTTGATGATCTGATAGGAGCTTGAATGCAGCAGCGAGGAGGCGCCGGCCGGCACGAACTGGACGATCACGTCCACGTCGCCCCCCTGCAGCGCCAGGATCTGCGGCTGCTGGCCGGCGTAGAACTTGAACTGGACGCTGCTGAGCAGCGGCTTGGGGCCCCAGTAGTGGGGGTTTGGCACAAACGACGCGCCCACGTTCTGCGTGTAGCTTGAGAGCTTGAACGGGCCCGTGCCAAGGAACGTGCTCTGCCACTTGGAGAAGTCGGTGCCCTGCTTGACGATGATCGCGTTGTAGTTGTCGGAGGAGATCAGGTACGGGAAGGCGCCCACCGGCGTCTCCAGGTGAAACGCGACCGTGGTTGCGTCGACCTTCTGCACGCCGGCGGGCGACAGGACCCCCTGGAAGGTCGACAGCGCGTTTGACGCGTTCTTGGGGTCGGCCAGCTGCTTGAAGGTGTAGACCACGTCGTCGGCGGTCATCGGCGAGCCGTCGCTGAAGGTCACGCCGGAGCGCAGCGTGAACGTCCACACGCTCGCGTCGGAGTTGGGCTTCCAGCTGGTGGCGAGCATCGGCTCGAGCATCGTCTTCATGTTGTTGTCGAGCACCAGGAACTCGCCCGTCTGCTGCAGCATGCACAGGCCGCCGGAGTCGGCGACCGTCAGCGGGTTGATCGCCGCGGCGGGGGTCTGCGAGGCGAGTCGCAGGGTGCCGCCGCTCTTGGCCGCGGGCGCGGCCGAGCTCGACGAGGAGGCCGACGATGACGCCGAGGAGGACGACGAGGAGCCGCAGGCGGCGAGGATCGCGCCCATGACCGGCATCGAGAGGCCGATCACGCTGCCGCGGCGGATGAACTCGCGCCGGTCAAGCCGGCCGGCGAGCAGCTCGTCGATGTGGTGGTTCTCGAGCTCGGAGCGCTCGCGGCGCAGGCGGTCAAGCTCGCGGTTGGGCTTCTTCATGCTGCTGCCTTTCTGCCGTGCTCCTGGCCACGGCGCTCTGGGTTTCTCTGGATCATGGCGAGCTGCGCGGCGGCGGCGCGCAGCTCCTCGCCCAGCGAGCGGGCGCGCTCGGCGCTCATCCGCCCGCTGGGGACGCAGAAGGTGATCGCCGCGGGCGTCGGCCACGGGTGCTCGAGCGCCACCGCCACGCAGTGCAGCCCGAGCGCGGTCTCGTCGATGCTCTCCGCAAAGCCGCGCTCGCGCGCGCGCTCGAGCAGCCGGTGGAGGTCTCGCAGCTCGCCGATCGCCACGCCGGTCGGCGTGACGAGCCTCTCGCCCCGGTACAGCCGGTCGACCTCCTCGCGCGGCAGCCGCGCCAGCATCGCGCGCCCGGACGCCGAGGCAAACGACGGCAGCCGCGAGCCGACGGGCGTGACCAGGCGCACCGGGTGCGTGGTCTCACGCTTGGCGATGAACACGCTGTCGCGCCCATCGAGGATCGTCAGGCACGAGGTCTCGTTGTGGCGATCCACCAGGGCTCGCGCGACGGGGTCGAAGGCGGCGATCAGCGCGGCCGCGGGCGCCGCGCACGCCAAGAGCGCCGCCCGCGGCCCGAGCTCGATGAGCCCGCGCTCGCCGTCGCGCGCAAGCCAGCCGCGCTTTGCCATGGCGCCGCACACGCGGTGAAGCGTGCTCTTGGCGATCCCCGTCTCGCGCGCCAGCTGCGAGAGCGTCGCGCTCCCCAGCCGGCCGAGGCAGTCGAGCACGTCCAGCACCGCGACGATCCCGGCCGAGCCCTGGTGGGCGCCATCGGCCACCCGCTCGCCATTCGCGCCCGCCGGGCCGCCATCCGCGTCCGCCGGGCCGCCGCGGGCGCCCGTGGGCCCGCCGTCCCAGCGTCCCGCCGAGGCACGCGCGCCGCGCGACGCCCGCCGGTGCGCGGCCGCCACCACGGTGTGCGCGTCTTCCTCGAGCTGGTCGATCCTCATCGCCTCCTCCACCGCTGCCCACCCGCGGAACGCATCGTTCGAGCAGGGGAACGAACGAATTTGTCTCACGTTCGGCGGCTCAGGTCAAGTTAAGGTTGCTCGCTGCGCACCGGGTCCCCGGGTCGGCATAAGATCCGCGCCCGTCGGCATGCGAGCTGGCCTGCAATCTCCCGCGGTCACGGCCGGTGGGCGCGGCTTGTCGCTCGCCGACCACGTGCGCGTCTGCTTTCACGGTGCCGGGGTGGCGATCGACCCGGCCGCGCTCGCGCACGTGGAGGCGCGGCGGGAGGCGATGCTCGCGCACGCGCGCTCTGACCCGACCGCGTACGGCATCAACACCGGCCTGGGGCTGTTCAACCGCGTGCCGGTCTCCCCGCCCGACGAGGCGGAGTTCCAGCGGCTGATCCTCTGCGGGCGGGCCAACGGCGTCGGCCCGCCGCTGTCTGAGCCGGTCGTGCGGGGCGCCATGCTGCTTCGCCTCGAGGGCTTTCTCGCCGGCCACGCGGGCGTCTCGGCGCAGCTGTGCGAGCGGATCGCCCAGCTTCTGGGCGGCGGCTGGCATCCCCACGTGCCCGCGGCGGCCAGCGGCAACGCCGGCGAGGTGACGCCGCTTGCGCACCTGTTCCAGACGCTCGTGGGCGAGGGGCTCGTGCGCGGCGGCGAGGGGTGGGTGGGAGCCGAGCGGGGGCTGGAGGCGCTGGGGCTGCGCCCGCTCGCGCTCGGTGTCAAGGAGGGCCTGGCGCTGGTCAACGGCGCTCCGCTGGCCGTTGCCCTGGCCGTGCCGCTGGCGCTTCGCGCCGCCCTGCTGCTCGAGCACGCCACCGTCGCAGGCGCGCTCTGGGTGGCGCTGTGCGGAGCGTCCGGTCGCCCCTACAGTCGCAGGGTGGGCGAGCTCAGCGGCGATCGCGGGCGCACCCTGGTGTGCGCGCGGATGGGCGCGCTGCTCGACGGCGGGGATGCGCTGGGCCCGCGCCTGCAGGCGCCGGTGTCGCTGCGCGTGATCCCGCAGGTGCACGGCGCCGCGGCGGGGGCGCTGTGGGCGCTGCTGTGCGCGCTTGAGGTGGAGCTGCGCGCCGTGAGCGACAGCCCGGTCTTCCTGGACGCCGATCCGGCCACCGGCGAGCCGGCCGGCATCTACCCTACCGGCAACTTCCACGCCGCGTCGATCACGCTCGCGCTCGAGGCGCTGGGGCTGGCGTTCGCCCACGTGCTCAACCTGCTTGAGAAGCGGCTTCACCGTCTGATGGACTCCCGCTTCTCCACGCTGCCCGACCAGCTGTCGGCGCAGCCGGGGCTGCGATCGGGCGTCACCGGCCTGCACAAGCAGGTGGTCGGCCTGTGCGCACAGGCGCGGGCGCTGGCGCTGCCCAGCTCGCTGGCGGCGCTCGACGCCTCCACCGGCCAGGAGGACATCGAGGCCCACACGCTGCTCGTGGCCCTGCGCCTGTCGCAGCTGCTGGACTGCCTGGAGCTGGCGCTCGCATACGAGCTGGTGGCGCTCAGACAGGCCGCCGCGCTCTCGCCCCACCGGCCGCCGCCGCCGCTCGCCGTCGCGCTCGAGCGGATCGCGGCGCTGGTGGAGCCGGCGCTGGTGGACCGCTCGCTGGCCGCCGACGTCGAGCGGGTGCGCCGCCTGGTGGCAGGCGGAGGGCTGCTCGACGGGCTGCCGCGCGCCGGCGGCGAGCTCGTGCGCGGCTGCCCGCCGGTTGACCCCCATCTGCTCGCGCTCACCTGCGAGGGGCCGCGAGCCTGAGCGCCGCGGCGGGCGCGGCCGGCAAGCCGCTGTGGTGAGGTCTCACGCCGCTCGATGGCCCGGCACGCCGGCCGCCTCACCTCCGGGGCCCGGCCTCGCCTCGATCGAGCGGCTCCTCACGCCCGGGGCCCGGCCTCGCCTCGATCGAGCGGCTCCTCACGCCGCGACCGGAGCCTCGAGCGGGCGCAGCTCCTCGGCGTAGCTGACCGAGATGCGGTGCATCACGCCGTGCTCGTCGATCGAGTACTGGCCCATGCGCCACAGCGGCGGCGAGTAGGCGTGGATCGACACCGAGCGGGGTGCGTCGCCGCAGAGCCTGTGGATGTGGTCGGCTCCGAAGTGGATGGACTGGCCGGCGCCAACCACGCGCTCTGCGGGCTGCCCGCCGATCCGCGGCGCGGACTCGCGCAGGCGGCCCTCGACGACGGCCACCGCCCCGCAGGACACGTCGTGGTCATGCCAGCCCGTGTCGTTTGCGGGCGTCCAGCAGATCAGCCACACGTCGATGTGGTCGTCGCGCCGCAGCGACACGAAGTGGCGCTCGCTGTCCGAGAAGGCGAGCTGGTCCTGCCAGAGCTCGGGCACGGCGGCCAGCTCGCGGACGAGCCGCTCGAGCTCGCCGGCGCTCAGGTCACGCTCTGGAAGGTCGCCCCAGAGAGCGCGTTCGCGGCCTTTGCGCTCGCGGTCTTTGTCATGCATCGTTCAATCACCTCGCTGCCAAGCAGTCGAATCGGGTTTGCGTGGCGGATCGCGGCGTGAGCCGCCTCGCCCAGGCGCGGCTCCGGCGCAGCGGCATAGGGCCTGTCGGAGCCGAGCACGATCTGATCGATCCCCAGCACGCGCACCGTCGCGTCGATCGCGCGCGTGCCGTATGAGGAGCACTCCAAGAAGACGGCCGGGTCCACCACCCCGCGCTCGCCCGCCGGGCCCCGGGCCGCGACCCGCTCGCCGTGCAGGGGCGCGAGCCCCGCCAGCAGCGCGAACAGGACCCGCAGCCTGGGGTGGGCAGGGCGCCCGTGGGCGCGCCAGGCGAAGTACGCGGCGTGCATCTGGGCGACGTAGTCGACGAGCGCCGGCCACCACGCGGGCTGGGAGGCGCAGCTGGCCGGGGCGGGGCCGGGATGGATGAACAGCGGCCGCCCGGAGCGCTCCAGCGCCTCAAGCAGCGGGGAGGCCTGCCGCCAGTCGCCGGTGGTCAGCAGCGCGCAGGCGGGAAGCTGCAGGCCCACGAACCCGCCGGCGAGGTCGCGCTCCAGCGCGTCGGGGTCAGGGGCGCGAAGCGAAGCCGAGGCCCAGGGCAGGAAGCCCTCCCCGAGGCGCAGCGCACCCTCGCGCCAGGCGGCGAGCGGCTCGGCGGCGGCGCCCGGCTCAAGCAGCTCGATCCCGAGAGGGCTCGACAGCGACACCAGCGCCAGGCCGATCCCGTCGGCGGCGTTCTGCGCCGCGCGCTGCTCGGGATCGTGCAGGGCCGGGTCGATGCTCTGCGCGGGCTCGCCGGCGAGCTCGAGCGTCCAGCCGCGCAGTCGCGGCGGCTCGCGCCGCTCGCGCAGCGCCTGGACCAGCTGCGGCGGCCAGATGTGCTGGTGGACGTCGATCGCCGCGGGCTGCGCTCGCGGCGGCGCCTTCAGGGAGGCGCCCGGCGTCTGGGGAGATGCGGGCGGCGTCCGGGCGGATGCGGGCGGCGTCCCGGCGGATGGGGGCGGCGTCCGGGCGGATGGGGTTGTTAACCGGTTCATGAACCGCTTCAGACCTTAACCGGTTAAGTGACCGGGTGTCAAGCTCGGCCCGCGCCTTCGCTATGGTCGCCGTCAGCGTCGCGTGCGCGCAACCCGCGAAAGGCACCGGTGACCGAGTCCGCCAAGCGCGTCACGATCCGTGACGTCGCAGACGCGGCGGGGCTGTCCCCCGCCGCGGTCTCCTACGCGCTGCGGGGCATCCAGGTGTCCGAGAGCACGCAGGTCCGGGTGCGCGCGATCGCCGACGAGCTCGGGTATGAGGCCCACCCGATCGCCAGCGCGCTGGCGAGCGGGCGCACGCGCATGATCGGCATCCTCGGGCCCTCGCTGGAGGACCTCTGGCAGCAGCGGCTGGTCGCACAGGCGGCGCGTGCGCTGCTGGCCCGCGAGCATTACCCGCTGATCCTGGATCCCGGCGGCAGCGCCGAGCGCCAGCGCCTGCTCGCCGCGCGCCTGCGCGACCGCCAGGTCGATGGGATGATCGTCTCGCCCGCCGACCCGGCCGATCCGTTCTGGGCAGAGCTGGCCGAGGCGCTGCCGCTCGTGTCCGTGGGCGACGGTCTGCCGGGAGCCGCCACCGTCGGCGAGGTGCTGTTCGACAACCGGGCCGGCGTGCGAGCGGCGCTCGAGCACCTGGCGGCGCTCGGCCACCGCCGGATCGCCGTGCTGTGCCCGCCCGGGGCCCCCACCGCGGATCGCCCCTCGGAGCTGGCGGTCGCAGCCGAGGCCCGTAGGCTGAAGCTGCGCGTGCGCACCGCCAGCGCGCCGTATGAGCTTGAGCGTGCGGCGGCGGTCGCCGAGCGGCTGCTCTTGGCCGACCCGCCTCCGACGGCGGCGTTCTGCTTCTCGGACACCCTCGCGCACGGCGTCTACGCGGCAGCGGCGCGCCTGCACCTGCCGATCCCCGAGCGCCTGTCGGTGATCGGCTACGACGATCAGCCGGTGTCCGCGCTGCTGTCGACGCCGCTGACGACGTTCACCTGGGATGTGGAGCGCGTTGTCTCAGAGGCGGTGGACATGGTGCTGGGAGCGCTCGAAGAGCGGGCGGTCCGCCGCCGGCTGGTGCTCGAGCCGCAGCTGTGCGAGCGCGCCTCGACGGTGCGCGCGCCCGCTTCCGCGGGGCGGCGCGGCCGCGCCCGCCCCGGGCGCTGACCGAACCCGTCCGCCGCCTGGGCGCTCAGCCGCCTGCGGCGGCCGCCTGGCGCTCGTGCGATCGCAGCTCGGCGAGGATCCGCTCCAGCCGGGGCTCGCGCTCGGCGTCGACGTGCGTCATCGCCGCGGCCACGGCGGGATGCACGGCCGCGATCTGGCGGTGCATCTCGTGCGCGACCGCCCGATAGCTCGGATGGCCTTCGCGGCCGGAGCGCAGCTCGATGAGCGCCATCGCCTCGCGCGCGTTCAGGTCCAGGATGAACCGCAGCCGGTAGCCCAGGCACAGCGCGTAGGGCGCCGCGCTGGCAAGCCCGCGAGCGATCAGGCGCTCGTAGGCGTCGCGAGAGACCTCGAGCGCACGCCGATAGCGCTCGCCGCCGCCGGCGGCCACCACCTCCTCGGGCACCTCGGCGCCCAGGTCGGGCGTGAGCGGCTGCCATTGGACGGTCAGCATCCGGTGGCGCTGCAGGTCGCGGAACGCGCCGTAGTCGGCGACGATCTCAAAGCGGTAGCGAAGCGCCTCCAGGCCGCGGCCGGGGCGGTGGCGGCGGTTTGCCCGTCCGCCGAGCAGATCGCCGAGCAGGCGGGCGCGCTCGCGGTCGTCCAGCTCCTGGACCGCGGCGCGGATCGCGTCCTCCTCACAGGCCGCCGCCTCAAACAGCAGCGCCGCGATCAGCGAGCTCTCGTCGCCCTCGACGCGGGTGAGGCGCACGGACGGACCAGCCGCCTGCCCGTCGCGCTCGCGCGTCAGGCCAAGCCGCGCGGCCCAGCGCTCGCCGGCGGCCGCGCGCGCGCGAAGATACTCAATCCAGCGCTCGCCCCTCTCCGGAAGCCGCACGCGGGCGACGAAGCTGGGGATCACCCGGCTGCATTCGGCGAGGATCATCTCGCCGTAGTCGCGCGCCTCCGGCAGCGGGTGGGCGAGCAGGTGCAGGATCAGCTGCTCGTAGGTCTGCCCGCTGGCGTAGATGCCCACGTGCGACAGCGAGGAGGCGGGCAGCAGCCCCCGCAGCAGGTCAAGCGCCTTGGCGCGGATCGCGCGCTCGTGGGCGGCGGGCGGCTCGCCCTCGGCGCGCGGGAAGCGCTCGCTCGCCCACGCCGCGACGGGCGAAAGCAGCGCCGAGTAGGTCTCAAACAGCTCATCCATCGCGCGCTCGTAGTCGCGCCCCAGCTCCGGGTCCCGGTAGAAGCGGTGGCCGCCCGGCGGGTCCGGGAGCGGGCGGTCGTAGGGGATGTAGCGCGTTGACTGCTCCAGGTAGGCCGCCAGGCGGGGCCGCTGAAGGATCTTGGTGAGCAGGTTTGAGACCCACTCGCAGGCCAGGTGCGCGCCGCCCAGCTGCGCCACCGAGTCGTCGCCGTAGCCGACGAACACGCGCTCGTACAGCTGCTGCGCCCGGCGGGCGCGCACCCCGTGCGCGTCGCTGCCGCCGTGCGCGTCGCTGCCGCTGTCGCCGTGCGCGTCGCTGCCGCCGTCGCCGTGCGCGCCGCTGCCGCCGTCGCCGTGCGCGCCGGCCCCTGCGCTTGGGCGAGCGCCGGTGCGGCTGTCAGCGGGCGGGGACGGCAGATCCTCGGCGAACTCGTCGACCAGCAGCCGCCGCAGCGTCCCGCCGTAGCGCGAGTAGCGCGCAAACAACGCCCCCTTGAGCACCTCGGGCAGCCCCACCAGCGCGAACACCGGGCCGTCCAGATTTGTGCAGTGGGCGCTGAGCAGCGCCCGCTCGGCCTCGGTGAACGACTCGACCGGGTAGCGCACGGCCGGCCGATCCTAGCGGCGGCCTCGGCGTCCCGTCAGCCGGCCGTGGGGCCCGGCGCCGTCCGCGGCCGGCCCCCGCACCCTCCGTGTCGGCGGCCCCTTGCGCGGCGCCGAGTGGCCGGCGCCCGACGGCGATGGCCGCGCGGATGAGCGAATGCGCTGAGGGCCTTGTGCGTCAATCCTCTTGACAGGCGCGCGCGCATCCAGCAACATACGACGTGAGGTCAGCAGACCAGCAGGTGACCTGATGCCTAGTTTGTCCGAGGGGAAGGAGATGTTGATGGCAGCCAACTTTCGTGCAGCTCGGCGCGTCCGCCGCGCCCACTGGTTCAAGGCGCGCCTGGCGCTGATCGGGGCGCTTTCGGCCGTCGCCGTGGCGGCCTGCGGGTCGAGCAGCAGCAGCTCAGCCACCAGCAAGAGCGCCTCCGCCAGCGCCGCCGCCAAGCCGGTGAGCGGCCAGGTGCCGGCTTCCGCCAAGCAGACGATCGTCTTCGCGGTCCAGGGTGGCGCCGGCGCCTCGGCGAGCTTCGGCGGTGAGGGGGAGTTCACCGAGAAGGAGATCGTCTCCTTCGAGAAGGCTCACCCGAACATAACCGTCAAGCCGATTACGATCTCCGGGTCAAGCGTGGAGGTAGCCCGGTCGCAGGTGCAGAACTACTTCCTGGCCGGCGACAGCACTCCGGACGTGATCGACTCCGACCAGACCTGGGTGGCCCCGTGGGCGCGCGCTGGCTGGATCGCCCCGCTTGACCAGGCCTTCGGCGCGCGGCGCTCTCAGTGGTTCCCCGCGGCCGTGGCGGCGGGCACCTACAACCACCACCTCTACGCGCTCAGCTGGTACTACAACGCCGAGGGTCTCTACTACAACACCTCGCTGGTGCACGCAGCGCCCACCACGCCGCAGCAGGTGGTCGCCGAGGCGCACGCCGCGCTTCAGGCGGATCCAAGCCTCAAGGCCGGCTTTGCGTTCGACGGCTACAAGGACGAGGGGCTCGTCACGCTGCTTACCACCGTCCTCGGCCACCCGATCGACGTTGCGCATCTCGACAACCCGGCGACACTGAAGGCCCTCCAGTACATCCACGACCTGGTATACAAGTACGGCGTCACGCCGAAGGCGGTCGTCGACTGGCAGCTCCCCGCCACCCAGCCGCTGTTCACCAACGGTCAGGCGGCCATGCTGCTTGACTGGCCCTACGTCTACCAGATCGCGGAGAGCAAGGGATCCAAGGTGATCGGCAAGACCGCCTACATTCCGTTCCCGTCCGTGTCCGGCGTGCCCGCCGCAGCCGTCGGGGGCGACATGCTCACCGTCAACGCGCACACCAAGCACATGGCGGCCGTGATCGAGTTCCTGCAGTGGCTTGAGACGCCCGCCAACCAGACCGCGCGTGCGATCTTCTCCGGGGACCCGCCCTCGCTGTTGTCGGCCTACACGCCGGCCCTGTTCAAGGCCGCGCCCTACTTCCGGCAGGAGGTGCACGTGTTCAAGGTCGCGGTCGCCCGGCCGGTGAACCCCAACTATGAGCAGATCACGGCGGACCTGCAGAACATGATCTCCAGCGTTCTGGCCAATCAGCAGAGCCCGGCGCAGGCGCTGCAGAGCACCGCGCAGCAGGTCGCGCCGCTGGCGTCCAGCTCGTGAGCTGTCGCGGCCTCACCCCGTCGCGTCCGACGGCGCTCATCCCCAGGCGGCGATGAGCGCCGTCGACGTAGCCCCCGCGACAGCGCCGCGGGCCCGTCGGGCCCTGCGCTGGCGGCCCGGCGAGCGGACCGGGTACGCGATGGCCTCGCCGGCGGTGATCGCGCTGGCCGCGATCACCGCCTACCCGCTGCTGTGGAACCTGTGGACGTCGTTTCACGATGTAGATCCGCTGACGGGCGGCACCGGCCAGTTCGTCGGGCTGAGCAACTATCGCGCCGTCTTCTCGAGCCAGACCGGGCTCCTCGCGGCCCTGATGCATACGCTGATCTACATGGTGGTGTCGGTCACGGTCGAGATGGCGCTCGGCCTGGGGATCGCGCTGCTGCTGAACCGACCGATGCGAGGCCGCGCGCTGTGCAGGACCCTGATCCTGCTGCCCTGGGCCGTCCCGACGGTCGTGTCGGCGCTAGTGTGGCAGACGCTCTTCGACCCCCAGGGTGGCGGCGTGAACTATATGCTGTCGATGCTGCATCTGCCCGGGTCGCACACCGTGTGGATAGGGGCGACGGCGTCCGCGACGTGGGCGTCGATCCTCGTCGCCGATGCGTGGCAGAGCACGCCGTTCGTCGCGCTCATGCTGCTTGCGGGACTACAGGCGATCCCCCGCGAGCTGTATGAGGCGGCGCGCGTGGATGGCGCCAGCGCCTGGCAGACCTTCCGTGGCGTGACGCTTCCCAACCTGCGTCCCGCTCTGATGGTGACGCTGGTGTTCCGGACGCTCCAAGCGTTCCTCATCTTCGACATCATCTACGCCCTCACTCAGGGGGGGCCGGGGACTTCTACCCAGACCATCTCGTACATGACGTATTACAACTTCATCGTGAGCGACAACTTTGGCGTCGGGGCGGCGATCTCGATCGTCATGGTGATCGTCTGCCTTCTGATCGCGGGTGTCTACAGGGTGCTTCTGAGGCCGAGCACATGACGGCCGCGGGAATCGCCGGCCGGGCCCAGACGGCGGGCTGGCGCCCCGCACGAGTCGCGGCGCGGCTGAGGCGCAGCTGGCCGAGCTGGCTTCTGATTCTCGTGACGCTCCTGTTCACGGCTCCCTTCCTGTGGGTGTTCACGCACTCTCTGGAATCCTCCGCCGAGTGGGCGCAGAACAAGACGGTCCTCTGGCCCCATGCGCCCACGCTTGCCAACTATCGGGCCGTGCTGTTCAAGGACGGCTTCTTGACCAATGTCGCCAACAGCGTGATAGTCGCGGCCGCGACGACCGCCGCCACGCTGGTGTTCGGCTCGCTCGCCGGCTACGCGCTGGCGCGTCTGCCGATGCGGGGCAAGTCAGCGATCCTGGGCTTCATCCTGCTGGCGGGGTTCTTCCCGCTGACGGCGATGATCGGGCCGCTGTTTAAGGTGATGAGCCGGCTGGGACTGCTGGATACGCTCACGGCCGTGAGCATCAGCGACCTGATCTACACCCTGCCGCTCGCGACGTGGCTGCTCGCGAGCCTGTTTGCTCAGCTGCCGGAAGAGATCGAGGAGGCGGCGATGGTGGATGGCTGCACGCGGCTCGGCGCCCTGCGGCGCGTGGTCGCGCCGCTGGCTGCGCCGGCGCTTGCGACGGCCGCGGTACTGTCGTTCATCCTGGCGTGGAGCGACTTCACCTTCTCGCTGTCGTTCTTGCAGGATGAGTCGCACTTCACGGCGCCACTGGCGATGTTGCAGCTGGGCCAGACCAAGTTCTACACGTATTACAACCTCACCGACGCGACCGTCGTGATCACCGCGCTGCCGATCGTGGTGCTGGTGCTGGTGATGCAGCGCAGGATCGTGTCAGGGCTTACCGGAGGGGCGGTGAAGTAGCGGTGGCGGAGATTCGGTTCGACCACGTGTCATGTGTGTATGCAGGTGCGGCCCGGCCGGCGGTCGACGAGCTGGACCTCACCGTCGAAGACGGGGAGTTTCTCGTGATCGTGGGCCCCTCCGGGTGCGGCAAGACGACATCGCTGCGCATGCTGGCGGGACTGGAGCAGGTGAGCAGTGGCGCGATATTCATGGGCGAGCGCGACGTGACAAGGCTCAGCCCGCGTCAACGGGACATCGCGATGGTGTTTCAATCATACGCGCTGTATCCCACAATGTCGGTGCAGCAGAACATAGAGTTCCCTCTCAAGGTGGCCGGCGTGCCCAGGCGCGAGCGGGCGGCGCGGGCGCGGGAGGTGGCGGAGATGCTCGACCTCACCGAGTACCTGAGCCGCAAGCCGGCCAAGCTGTCTGGCGGCCAGCGCCAGCGGGTCGCGATGGGCAGGGCGATCGTCCGGCGCCCGCAGGCGTTCCTGCTGGATGAGCCGCTCTCGAATCTGGATGCGAAGCTGCGCGTGATGACGAGGACGCAGATAGCGGCGCTTCAGCGTCGGCTGGGAGTGACCACGGTGTACGTCACGCATGACCAGGTCGAGGCCATGACGATGGGCGACCGGGTGGCGGTGATGCGCGACGGGGTGCTCCAGCAGTGCGCGAGCCCCCGGGACATATATCTGCGGCCCTGCAACACGTTCGTGGCTGGGTTCATCGGCTCGCCGCCGATGAACCTCCTGCCGGTCCCGACCGCCGAGCGAGGCGTTCGGCTCGGAGCGGCGGTGGTGCCGCTGCCGCGTGGCACGCTCGCGGCGCTCAACGGCGATCGGGAGGTGATCCTGGGCCTGCGACCCGACGCCTTTGAGCTGACGTCGGAGGCGCAGGACGCCGTCGAGGTGCACGTGAGCCTGGTCGAGATCCTCGGCTCCGAGGCCTACGTCTACGGACAGGCGGCGATCGACGGACGGGCGACGGACATCGTGCTCAGAGCCGACCCGGTCGACGCCCCCGAGCACGGCGCGGTCGTGCACGCGCGTCCGCTGCCGGAGCGCTCGCACGTGTTCTCGGCTTCGACCGGGCAGCGGCTGGGCAGCTGACGGCATCGCGGCCGAGCGACCGACCGCAGATCCGGGCTCGCTGACGCGGGACGCAAGAAAGCGGGACGGCGGCCCGACGTCTGGCAAAATTCGGTGAGCGGGGGCAGGCGGGATGCCATGAGCCTGGTGATGTGGTGGTCGAGGCGGTGCGAGCGGGCGGTGTGTGTCGGTGACGGGGCGCTGGACGCCTCCGGGCGACTGTCAGCGGTGGGGGTGGGTTCGTGGAGCGTCTGGCGATCGTTTGCGGGATCGGTGAGCTGGCGCTTCTTGCGGCCCAACACCCCGGCCTCAGCCGCGTCCAGATCGACCGTCACCTCCTCGGCCGGGTCGCGGTCGAGGCCACGATCGAGCTCCGTCGCCGCAACGGGCGACCGCGCGCACGTTCCTGGAGGTCATCGAAGCGCTCCGCGCCGACCAGCTGCGCCTCGACGTTCGACACCGCCAGCTCGCTCGGTGAGAGCCACGGCCGACGCTGCCTGACCGGCGCCAGCCGAGCGGCCGCGGCCAGCTCCGCGTCGATCAGCTCCACGAGCCGCGGCCCGCGGCGTACCTCGCCAGAGACAGCCAGCCCCGTGTACGGCGTCAGCGACCGATCGTCGGCGCGGAACGCGGACCGGCCGGGCCCTCTGGCAGCGTTGATGACCATCACGCTGGGTGGCGTCGATTCACCGTCACGGTCGCTCCTCAACAACCAGCGCTGCAACAGTCGACGCGGAACGGAAACGCCCCGCGTACGCGGGGCCCTTCCGCAGGGGTTGAATGTAACGCAGGCCACCGCGACAAACGCCCCGCGTAGGCCGGGCCCTTCCAACTGCGGGAGCTCCTGTCGGCGATCAGGCAGCGGGCACCCAGACCGGCGAACTCGCCGATCTCGGTCTGAACGCATCGGCTCGACTGCCTCGATGCTCGAACTGCCGGCGAGCCAGGGCGAAGTGATGCTTGAGCACACAACCACAGTCCCAAAAGAAGAAGAGAGGCGGTCGACTTGACGTGAGGATGGGCCGCCCGACGGATGCCGGGCCGCCCACCGTCAGGATGGGGGAAGCGGCGGAAGGACGGCGACCGCCACGAGGGCGATCGCCAGGGTGACTGCCCCGACCGCAACGAACTGCACCGGCACGTTCGCGGGAGCTGGGGCGCGCCCGGCGACCGCGATGGCGACTGCCCCGAGCAGGCTCCCCATGAGCGCCCCGCAGGACTGGCCGGCCTGGAATATCTGGCTCACCTGGCCGGCCGCGCCCTGCTGGGCGTGGCGTAACAGCCCGTGGCCTGTAGCCACTCCGAGGACCGATCCGACTATGACGATCGTAAGGGCATATCGCGCGTCCAGCCCGCCCAATGCCTGTGTGAGCAGGCCAACGGCGGGCTGCGCTACGGCACCTCCAACATAGCCGGCGACGACGACGAGCCCGACGCGGCGGGCCTGGTCGAGAGGCGCCTGAACGCTGGCGGCCGCGACGATCGCCATTCCTGGGACGGGAGCGAGCCCCGTCCCGAGGAGGATAAGACCGAGCAAGATAGCGGGAGTGCCGCCGGCGGGGGCGGAGACTCCTCCGACGAGGAGCACGGCACCCGCGCCGGCTGATAGCGCCGCGGCCAGCGCTAGCGCGCCTGGCCGCATCCGCCTTGAGGCGACGAACGCGGCGAGGTTGGCGGCGAAGCCGCCGAGCAAGAAGGCCGCCTGCGCGCCGCCCCCCAGCGCCGGGAACGCGGCGTTGGCCCACCCTAACGCTGCTCCAACCGGGGCGACAGCTGCCGCGGCAAGGGCCGCCAGCCCGAGGAGCATGGCCGGCCCAAGGAGCGGCGCCGTGGCCTGGGTCTCCGGCGGCCCTCCGCCGGCCTGAAGCCGGGCCGCCTGTCGCCCCAGCCAGGGGTCAATCAGCCCGTTTCCGAGCCCCGCGGTGCCCCACAGGGCGCCGATCAGCGCGGCCAGTGGCCAGCCCGGCTCAGCCACCTGCATCAACACCATTCCTATGAGCACGAGCGGCGCCCAGAACAGCACGGCCGCGATCAGGGCTGCGGGCCGGGTGCCGGCCCGATGGCCGAGCGCGGTGGCGGCAAAGCCGCCCCCGATCAACCCGACCGTGAAGGCGGCGAGTATGCCGCCCAGCTCAGGCGGTGTGGCGTGCAGCCAAGCTTGGACCGTGGCGGCGCGCGAACCGAAAGTCGCCTCCACGGTGCCATTGAGAAAGTAAAGGGCCGTCAACGCGAGAAAGGCCGCTCCCGCTCTATCACCAGAGCGCACACCCATGGTGATCAGTTCTTGGAGTCCGACCCCCTCGGGCGCGGACACGACGACAAACTCCCCCGGTCGGCGCAACACCAAGACCTGCCAGCCTGCGCGCGCCTCGTAGCCGAGGATTTCAGTGCCAGGCGCGACGACCGGGACCCGACTCTGAAAAGCGGCCGGTGCGGGCGGTCCGGACGGTATGCGGCCCCGTCTCAGGTCATTCACCCACAGGGTGGCGAGCGGACTTCGGGACCCGACTTGGCGAATCTTCATATTCTCCTCCTACCAACCGCTCTCGCGGTTGCTGCAAAAAGAAATTGGGAACGAACGCCTTGCGGCCGGCGGCAAAGCCGCCGGCCGCAAGGCGTTCCTCACCACAGCACTCCGCCTACCTCACCACGGACTGGACTCGATTGACTCGCACCGACTCGGTCACGGCAAAAACGCTGTGTGCTTGACCTTCGTGCGCACGGCCCAGCCGTGGGGAGGCCTCATGGCCTTGGGCGAGCCGCAAGACTTCTCTCGCCTGCTCCACAAGCGCCTGTCGGCGCGTAGGCAGAGCGCGCATCGTTCCCTGCAAGCCACCAAAGTCGGGCAAGTCCACTATAGGGGCCGGGGCTTGGTCTTCAAGGTCCGTGGGCAAAGACACCTGAACCAGGCTGTCCGGTGAGGTGCATGTCAGCGTAAGCCCTTGCGGAACCCCCATGGTGCCGAAGACGACATCCCATCCTCTGCCACCAACCCTGAGCTCCTGCCATTCTTCTGGGCTGTACGGCGATCCCCCGGTCGCCCGAGCGTAGACCTCGTCGATCGAGCGTCGGAGCACGAAAGTGACCACATCCAATGCTTCGGGAAGGTCATGGGTCAAAGCCCTCCCGTTCGACCTACCCCCACGCCTGAACCATGTAAGCGTGACGTGCGTCCATTTGCGGCTCTCCAACAGAGCCAGCGGAGCTAAGACCCACCTCAGGGGGCAGCTCACGACCACTGGAACCTTTCGCACGGCAGACGCCGTGCAGACCTGGTCCTGTAGGGCCCCGGTGAGCGCGATTGGCTGCTCAACCAAAACGGCTTCTACCGTCCCGGCATCCAAACACCGCCGCACGATGGGCGGCCGGGTCTGTGCCGGCGTGGTGACGACGACTACGTTCGGATTCCAGCCGAGCGCTTCCTCAAGCCCCTCGTACGCTGGGCGTGCCGATTGGACATCACGCTTCTGCACTTCGAGCCCACCGCGCGGTACCTGCGCCGATTGGAGATGACATTCGCGGACTTCGGCGCCCCACTGCTCAAACGCCTGAGCATGCGCCGCGTGATCTCCGATTACCAGAACTTTCATTTTCCCTCCTCCCCTTTGTGCGGGGCGTACCTTGAACGCGCGGCGATCGACTCCGGATGGAGCCGAAGCCGTGCTGCTAAAGAACGTGTGTGCGCGACGGGTGCCGCGGCACCGCGCCGCGCTGCGAAAAGACGACAGGCCGGCATGGTGCCTGGGGCACCGTGCCGGGCTTTGGAGCTGCCCTGCCGCTCAGACGAGAACCTCACCGCCGGTCGCCAATGAGCGCGCGACAGCGTCGCAGACGTTGACTACGCGAGCTGCTTCGCTAGCCGGCGTGAGTCGCCCTCTCGGGCCGCCCATAGCGACGTAGACCAGCTGCCGAGCTTGAAGCGCGAACGCTTCCTCCGGCGTCGGGAGGCAGATCGAGGTCGGCCCGGCAATGGCAAAGGACCCAAGATCTAGACGCCCTTCGGGCGACGGTGCACGTTCCGTGCGCTCGGTTGGGAGCTTGATTCGCAGGTACTGGCTTTGGTCGAGGACCTCGATCGCGAGCTCCTCCCTTTCGACGGTGCTGCAGCGATAGGCCAGCGAAACGTTGCCCACGGGGGTGAAGACGTCGATCTCGTCCCAGCCTGCGGGGGTCCAACCGCGAGCCCTCGCGGTCAGTCTCGTGACGGGCTTGCCGAGGAGCGAAAGCAGATGGAAGAGATGCGACCCCAGGTCGACCTCTAGCGGGCCCCCGGGGTACACCAGACCTTCGGGGGCCTGGATGAGAGGGGGTCTCCCGTCGCGCCTACGCCAGGTGGCGTTGATCGTGGCTTCACGCCCGAAAAGCGCTATCGCAGGCAGCGCAGGTTCCACCACCCACGCGAGGTGGAATCCGGTGAACACCTGCGCTCCTGCCGCCACGCTCCGGTTTACAATCTCATTGGCGGCGTCCGGCGACGCCGCCAATGGCTTCTCAACGAGGATGATTTTCACCCCAGCTTCGAGTAGGGCTGCGCAGATCGGGGCATGGGTGCCCGTTGGGCTGGATACGACGCAGAGGTCAGGACGGTACTTGAGCGCATCCTCCAAATTGGTGAAGCCTTTGATTCCCGAGGGAAGCCTCTTTGGATTGACGTCGCAGACCGCGACGTCGACGCCCGCTTTTTGCAACGCTTGCACGTGCGCGGGCCCTTGGTTGCCCACGCCGATGACCAAACCGAGCATTTTTATCCTCCTCCCCCCCGCGTAATGCGGGCGGACAGAAAATGACGGCCTGGCACTCGGCAGTCCCCGAGGGGAGGCCTCGCCAGGCCGTGCAAACCGAATGAGCCTGGCGCTCGGCAGTCCCCGAGGGAAGGCCTCGCCAGGCCTGTCAAAGCTGAAACGCCCGGCGTTGACCGCCGCTCGCGGAGGCCGTGCCGGGCTGCGAACACTCGACGGCCCGGCGGTCAGCGCCAAGCCGTCGTCAACTGAACGGCCCGCGTAAGTACGGGCCTAGATGTCGGCGACCACCAATGCGTCCGCGCGAGCGCGGATCCGCTCTACCGCCTCTTGGAGCTGTTCACAAGCGCCCTCTGTCTCGAGGAACGCGTACTCGAGACAGAGAGCATTGTTGTGCCAGTACGTAGCCCATGGGGCGGAGTATTTGCGAGGATCCACGGCCCGCTGCTGCTCGACCGTCAGGGCGGGACAGGTGTGCGGCGTGTACACCGCGCAATGGGTTAGCGGCTCGTACGGTGGTACTACCTCGGTCTGGAGCATCTCGCTCAGGGCCCGGGCGAACTTGCGCGCGCTGAGGCCTGAGAACGACCTCGCCGAGTAGAGGCGAACGTGCTTGTAGACGCATCCCGACGCACGCGGGTCGGCGCTCACCGGGGCGAAACCTGGAATCTTGAGCGCTCTCAGCTCGTTGAGGGTCGCGACCGCCTTCGCGTGCCGGGCCGGGAACTCCTTAAGCGCCTTTGTTAGGGCGCGTGCCGTCCACCCCGGCATGCGGTTGTTGCCTGCCTGCATCGGGCGCCACTCGGGGCCCGCCCATGCGGGCCGGCGACCGCAAGACACCTGCGTCCCGATGTCGGTCGCATAGAAGGGGTCCGCGAGAACCAAGCCTCCCTCTGCGGGGTCACTCCCCGGCGCACTCGACGCGGACAAGAACTTGCTCGTTTGATAACTGTGCGTCGACAGGGGAGTCCAAGCGGCGATCGGCGTGTCGAGAAAGCGTGCGCCGACGCTGTGCGCGCAGTCGGCGATGATCGTCAGCCGCCATTTGCGCGCGATGTCCTGCGCCTTGCGGCGGTCGGCTACAAGCTCATACAGGTCGACAAGCACTAGCGCACGTGGGAGCGCGGCCCCACGCGCGTCGCGCTCCTCAAGGTCTTTATCGACCCACTCCAAATCCCCCAACGGAGAGCCGGGAGTTGAGTCGTACAGGATCGGGACACCGCCGGCCAGGATTACAGGCCAGGCGCTGCCCTGCCACGTCAGAGCGGGGACGTAAACAAGGTCTCCGGCCCGGAGCACCGCTCGGGCGGCCAACTCCACGGCCACGGTGCCGTTTGAGACCGCAAACGGGACTTTCCCCGCCGCCAGCCCGGATGCTACGACCGCTTGCTCGAAGTCCGAGACTGGGTCGGTCTGCCCGCGCAGAAGAACGCTGCGCGGGTGGGGCGCTTTCGCCACCGGCGCCCCTAGGATGTCCTGAAGAATGTTCATCTGTACCCCCTTTTCTGCTCCGGCCGCGCGTCATCCGGACGCCGCCTGAGCAGAGACACTATGCGCACGGCCCACTCGGGCGCGTGCTAGTCCAACAACGCTCGCCGGCAGCAACCGCAGGCGAGCACTTACCCTCGATCTGAGGGGCAGGCTGACGCTCCCGCCATCAGGCGAGACGTATGAAGGCAGTCAGCGCTGAAACGCGCAGAACGAAGGGAAAGCGGTGCAGAGAATACCGCGGCGTGGGCGGCGCAGCGATCGCAGTTGGTGATCAGGCCGGCCGCAAGCGCGGGAGCTGATCGGGTGATCGAGCATCAGCTCCCGTTGCGCTGTGAGCGCGGTGTGAGGCGCCTCAGCGTCCGGCCGAGCGGAGAGAGGATGGCGAAGCCCAGGCCGGTGAGCGTGAGCGCGAACAGATTGGCGCCCGCCCCGAAGCAGACGCCGATCGTCAGTGCGTATAGGACGCCCAGGGCGGTCGTGGCGCCAAAGCCGCCACGGTCCCGGAAGATCACAGCCGCCGCCGACCACGTCGCCCCTGCGGTGAAGAGGTAGGCCGGGATGCGGCTCGCATCCTGTGCCGGGCCGGCGAGGATGTGGATTCCGACCTCCGTCGCGGCGCAGGCCAGCGTCGCCATGAGGGCGAACTCCCGCAAACCGGCCGGCTTTCCCATGAACTCCCGCTCGGCTCCGAGGAGCGCTCCGGCTGCGAGCGAGAGCGCAAGCTCCAGATCGCCTGCGGCCACCCAGGAGGCGTCGCGGCTGCGTGAGAGGACCGACGCCGCGATCGTGATGAGCGGGTGCAGCGCCACGAGCGGCTGCATCCAGAGGGCGACGAGCGCGCCGGCCGCCACGACCAGGGCGGACGCGATCAAGAACAGCCATGCGCGCCGTCGCGCCTGCCCGCCGCGTGCGGCGGCAGGGGTTGACGGGGCCGACGTGGGCGCGCCGAGTGGCGTCGTTGTTAGCGGCTGGGTGGGTCGGCGGTCGATTGGCTGCAGAAGTTCAAGGCGAATTGCGCGAATGCGATTCATGTTTTTTGTCTCCTTTGCAAGGAAGGCCGTGGGCGGGCGCGGTGACAAGCCGCTGCGCACCCACGGAGATAACGGTCGGCTCCCGCGATGGCGCCAGGCGCATACGCAAAGCCGACCCGTGGACAGGCGAAAGCCCTGCGACCCGGGTGAGTCACGGACTTTTCAACCACAACTCGCTAAGTAATGGTCGCTGCTGTGCAGCGACGGCAGCCGAGGGCTGCAGACAAACAGAGGACGAGCGGCACGGTAGCCCTGCGCCGCACGCGCGATGTGACGAAGCGGTGAAGAGCTGGGAGAACGTGGGCAGCCGCCTGTCGGGAGGGCGGTAGCCCAGGGCTTGCGGCTTTCAAGCTGGCCTTTGCTGCTTGATGGACGCGCCGTTGGCGTGGAGGTCGTCGCGGACGGCGCAGGTCCGGCCTTGCGCGTCGGCAGCGCTCGGCGCGCGCAGGCCGCCGACGCGCTCATGCTGAGTGATCCACTGGTGGCGCGGGGCGGGCCCCGAGCGGGCGGCGCCGACACGGGCGTCCCCGGGTCGGCCAGGGCGCCGGCGCGGGGCTGGGACCAGGCGCCCGGTCAGCGGCCTGCTGGTCTCAGGGATCTCCTCGGCCAGCAGAGCGCTGCAAGCCGGCCCCGGTCGCGGTGACCGGCCGTTGGACGGCATGGACGCGCCGCCGGTGCGGTGGCGGCCAGTGTCGTGTCGGCGGAAGTGCGACGGGCGGCGCAGGTCGATCTCAGCGAGGGCCGGGCATCGTGGTGTCGAACCGGCGGCTGTTTTGCAGTCGCGGTGACGGGGCGCCACGAGGCCCGAAGGTCACGGCATGGCGGTTGGTGATGTGGTGGCGGGATGTGGCTGGCAGGCTTGACGATGTCGGCAGAGGCGGCCGGGGTGGTCGGCAGGGAGCTGATGGAGGGGAGCTGTCGGCTGAGACCGGGCCGCGTGCGGCGAGGTGGCGCCCTGGGTCTGGCCGGTGGATCGCAGCGGGCACGGGCCGGGGGAGTGGGAGAGGTGGGTCGGTGCGCCCGCCTGCGCGAGATCTTCAACGCCGACAGCTGCAGCGCTGCGTGATCTGGCCTGCGCCCGCGAGGACGTGCGCCTTGATCGGGATGCGTGCCCGTGGACGGGTCGGTCGCCCGGCCGCGGCGCCGGTGCGGCGCCGAACGCCGACCGCACCTCGTCGAACGCTGACCGCGCCCGGATCGTCTCCCAGCTCGGCCACTTCACCCGGTTGCTGCACCGCGGGGCAGTTGATGCCGTTCTCAGGCCCGGTGGCAAGCGGACACTCCTGCTGTGATCGGCGGCGGCGCGGGTCGACCAGCCAGGCGCGCAACGCGCATTTCCGGCGGCTGCGGGTAAAGGCCGGCTGGCGCGCGCCGCAGAGACGAAGGTGGGCTATGAGCTCAAGCGCCGCCAGCCAGGTCAGGGTCCGCTCGCGATCTCAACGGCCCGATGCGGCGCCAGCCAGTCAACCCGCGACCTCGACACGGGCAGCTGCCGATGCTCACCGGTCACGCGATCCCGACCCGTGAATGTCAGATCCGCGGTCGCTGCTCCAGGGCCATCCGCTGTCGCAGGCCAAGTGGGCCAGCCGCCAGGTCAATGCCGAACCTCGGCATTGCGCTCCGCGTCATCACCTAGTCCTGCGCGTAGGCGACGGTTGAGAACAGCGCGTTGGCCGCCTGCCTGGAATCCAGCCTGGTGTGCTGGACGACGATCGGCACGTCGCTTTCTATCAGCAGGCAGTAGTCGGTGCCGACGGGCACCGGCTCGGGATCACGCAGGTCGTTGATGCGCTGGTGAAGCGCGCGGCGCGCGGGCACCGTCAGCTCGTAGGGCCCGACCGGATCCCTATCGGAGAAGAACACCGTCAGGCGAACATGCGCGTCACGAGCGCCGGCGTTGAGCATGCAGGCGCTGTCGTGACTGGTCATCTCCGGCTCGGGGCCGGTGCTGCGAGGAGGGATCCAGCCGTCGCCGATGACCCACACCCGCCTGCCGATGGCGCGCTCCTGGCCGCTCACACGCGGCAGCTTAGCAGGTCACCTGGTCACCTGCTAACCTCGCGCGCGTGGAGACAGGTGCTGTTGTCGCCGTGACGGGCGCCGCTCACGGGATCGGCGCCGCTGTGGCCGAACGCGCCGCGCAGGCCGGGTACTCGGTTGCGCTGATCGACCGTGACGAGCCGGCGGTGCGTGGGCAGGCTCAGCGGCTCGCCCGTGACGGGGCGTCGTGCCTTGCGCTGGCGTGCGACGTCTCAAGTGAGCAGGAGGTGCGTGACGCGTTCGCCGAGGTCGGAAACCGGCTTGGGCCGGTCACGGCCCTGGTCACCTCGGCGGGCATCGACCGCGGCGCCGCCGTCCACGAGCTGGCGAGCTCCACCTGGGACCAGGTGCACGCTGTCAATCTGCGGGGCACGTTCCTCGCCTGCCGTGCGGTGCTTGCGACGATGCTCGTCCGCGGGGGCTCGATCGTGTGCATCTCATCACCCTTTGCGCTCGCCTCCGCCGGCCACGTCGCCGCGTACGCATCCTCCAAGGCCGGCGTGTGCGCGCTGGTGCGCAGCATGGCCGTCGACTACGCCCGCTACGGCATCCGCGTCAACGCGGTGCTTCCGGGACCCACGGACACCCGCCTGATGTGGGCCAACGTGCCCGAGGAGGAGATCGAGGACGTCAAAGCGCAGGTGTGCTGTGAGGTGCCGATCGGCCGGCTGGCCGAGCCCGCGGAGATCGCGGAAACCACGCTCTGGCTGCTGTCAGACGCCGCCTCCTACATCACCGGCGCTCAGATACCGTGCGACGGCGGGCTGCTCGCCAAGGCCGCGATCTCGGTTTGACCTGCTCGCAAAGCCCGCGGCCCTCGGGCGACTGCGCCGCCACGCGGGCTACTCCACTCCGAGGCTCTCGTGGTAGGGGATGACCGCGTCCAGATGGGCGGCCATCCGCTGTGCCGCCTGCTCGGGGTTCCCGTCCCGGATCGGCTCGAACACGGACCGGTGCTGGCCGATCTCCCACTCCCTGTAGCCGGGCTTTGCCTCAAGCAGCTCCCCGCGCTCGGTCATCAGCTCGGCAAACGAGATCACGAAGCTGAGCAGCACGTCGTTATGGGCTGCCTCCGCCACCGCCACGTGGAACCTGACCGAGGGCGACACGCCCGACGTCCCCTCGGCGATCGCGCGCTCATGATCGGAAAGGCACTGGGCGAGCTCGTTGAGGTCGGTGTCGGTCCGCCGCTCCGCGGCCAGTCGCGCGACGTGCACCTCCACCAGCCGCCGCGCCTCGAACAGGTCGCGCGTGACGCCGCGCGACAGCGCGGCCCCGATCGCGTGCGGCATGCTGAGCCCGGCATCGGGGTTGGCCACGAACGCGCCCTGTCCGTGCCGAATGTCGAGCACCCCCAGCAGCGCGAGCCCGTTGACGGCCTCGCGGATCGTCGAGCGTCCGACGCCCAGCGCGGACATGAGCTCGCGCTCGGAGGGCATCCGGGTACCCGGCTGCAGGTCCTTGCTTCGGATCTCGTCAAGGAGCTGCTTGGCAACGGTCTCGGCCAGCTTGCTGCGGGAGATGCGGGAGAGGCTGATTGCCGAGGCGCCCTGGTGGCTCATCGGGGGGGAAGTTAGCAGCACGGCAGTCATCAGACCAGTCGTGCTTGACAAACGATTCACCACCTCGGAGAATTGGTGTCAGTTGTCAGGCCACCTGCTCAGCAGATAAATCTAATCCTAGTCGAGGCTTCGCATTGCGCATAACCGAGATCGAGTGCCACGTCCTGCTTCAGCCCGCGTTCGATACCACGGCCGCGAGCTCCGCCCAAGACGACCTGGTGGTGGAGATCAGAACCGACGAGGGGATCACCGGCATCGGTGAGACCGACGTCAATCCATGGATCGCGCGTGCCTGCATCGAGGCGCCGGGGACCCACAACATGGGCCTCGGCCTGGCCGAGATGCTGATCGGTCAGGATCCGATGGACGTGGAGGGGCTCTGGGAGCGCCTGTACGTTGGATCGGCGATGAACGGGCGCCGAGGCGCGGTGATAAACGCGATCGGGGCGCTCGACATCGCGCTGCACGACCTGCGGGGGAAGGCGCTCGGCCGCCCGTGCTACGAGCTTCTCGGCGGCGCCGTCCGGGAGACGGTCACCCCGTACGCCTCGCTGCAGCCTGAGACCTCCTCGTTTGAGGAGTACCTGGAGTCGATGGTCGACTGGGCGAAGAGGGCCGTGGCGTCCGGCTTCAGGGCGATCAAGGCGGAGGTCACGCTCGCGGGCCCCTATGCGCACAACGGGCTGCGCGAGCCCTGGGATCGCAGCACGGAGGTGCTGAGCCAGGTGCGTGGGGCGATCGGCCGCGAAGTCGACCTCCTGGTCGACGTCCAGTACGCGTTCCCCGACGCCGACACCGCGATTGCGGTCATGCGCGATTGGCAGGAGCTTGATCTCGTGTTCGTCGAGACGCCGCTGTGGCCCGACGATCTCGACGGCTACCGCCGGCTCGCCGAGGAGCAGCCGATCCCGATCGCCTCGGGCGAGTGGCTCACCACGCGCTTCGAGCACCTGGACCTGATGGATCGTGGGCGCGTGCGCTTCGTGCAACCGGACATCGGGCGCGTCGGGGGCCTCACCGAGGCGCGCAGGGTATGCGAGCTGGCCGCCGAGCGCGGCAGGCGCGTATGCCCGCACCTCTGGAAGACCGAGATCTCGATCGCTGCAGCCCTCCATCTGGCGGCGACCGCGGAGCACTGCGACTACATCGAGTTCCTTCCCGTCGACCTGGCCGAGTCGGGGCTGCGCAAGCGCCTCACCGACCACCGCCTGCAGATGGTCAACGGCGTGCTGACGCTTCCGAGCTCCCCCGGGCTGGGGGTAGAGCTCGACCGGGACGCCCTGGCCGAGTTCGCGGCCGAGGCGGCAGCGGTCGCCCGATGACGTCGCCGCCGGCGGGAACCGCGCATCTGCCCGACGCCGGAGCGGATGCTCCCGGCGACGTTCTGGCGCGGATCGAGCGCTGTCGAGTGCTGCCCGTCGTGACAGCCGATCCCAGCGACGTCGCGATGGTCGGCCGGGCGCTCGTCGCGGGTGGCCTTCCATGCATCGAGATCGCCTTCCGCCGTCCGGACGCGGCCGACGCCGTGCGGGCCGCCGCGGGCGTGCAGGGGCTGCTCGTCGGGGCCGGCACGCTGCTAAGCGCCCAGAACGTCGCCTGCGCCGCTGCGGCAGGGGCGCGGTTCGGCGTGGCCCCGGGACTGGACGAGGATGTGCTCGCGTGCGCGCGCTCGCTGTCGCTGCCGTTCATCCCGGGCGTGGCGACTGCCTCTGAGGCGATCAGGGCCAGGCGGGCGGGCGCGAACGTGATGAAGGTGTTCCCCGCGGCGCAGCTTGGCGGCCCGGGCTTCGTGCGCGCTCTCTCTGAGGTCTTCCGGGATGTGAGGTTCATCCCCACCGGCGGCGTGGACCGGTCCACGCTGAGCGACTACCTGTCGCTGCCAAGCGTGCTGGCCTGCGGCGGCAGCTGGGTGGTGAGCGCGGCCGACGTGCGCGAGCGCGCGTTTGAGCGAATCGCCGCCACCGCGCGTGAAATCGTCTCGATCGCGAGCCGGTGAACGGGCTGCGACTGCGGGCCGCCGAGGATTGTCGCTGGGACCTCTTGGCCCTGGGTGAGGTCATGCTGCGGCTGGATCCCGGTGAGGGCAGGATCTCCACCGCGCGCACTTTCCGCGTTTGGGAGGGCGGAGGCGAGTACAACGTGGCGCGCGCCGCCAAGCGCTGCTTTGGCCTTCGCAGCGCGATCGTGACGGCGCTTGCGGACAACCCGGTCGGTCGCCTGATCGAGGATCTGATGTACCAGGGGGGCGTCGACCGGGCGCTGCTCCAATGGCGTGCCTACGACGGCATCGGCTTTGAGGTCCGCAACGGCCTGAACTTCACCGAGCGAGGGTTCGGGGTCAGACCGGCGCTCGGCTGCTCGGATCGTGCGCACAGCGCCGCCTCGCAGATGCGTCCCGGCGACGTCGACTGGGAGCGGATCTTCGGTCGCGATGGGGTGCGCTGGTTTCACTGCGGCGGCATCTTCGCTGCGCTTGGCGAGCACACCGCCGAGCTTGCGCTTGAGGCGATGCAGGTCGCCAGGCGCTTCGGCACGGTCGTCTCCTACGACATCAACTACCGGCCATCGCTGTGGCTGCGGCGCGGCGGCCAGTCGGCGGCGGCGGCGATCAACCAGCGTCTGGTCGATGCCTCAGACGTCGTGATCGGTAACGAGGAGGACTTCAGCGCCGGGCTCGGGTACGAGCTGGGCGCCGCGGACCCGCAGCTGCTGGAGCTGGATTTGGAGGCGTACGCGGCGATGCTGCGCGAGGTGCTGGAGCGCAACGGGCGGCTGAGCATCGCCGCCAGCACGCTGCGGCGGGCGCGCACCGCCACGGTCAACGACTGGAGCGCGGTCGCCGCCGACCGGACGGGCGTCCAGCTCGGATCCTGGATGGAGGGGCTTGAGATCCTGGACCGCGTCGGCGGGGGCGACGCGTTTGCATCCGGGCTCTTCTACGGGCTGTTGGGCGGGCAGCCGCTGGCGGTCGCGCTGTCGTACGGGATAGCGCACGGAGCCCTGGCGATGACGACGCCGGGGGACACGTCGATGGCGACGCTGCCCGAGGTCGAGCGGCTGATGCGAGGCGGCTCGGCGCGGGTCACCCGCTGAGCTCGCCGCGGCCGGCTGCGGCCGCCGCTCCCGGGCCCAGCGCGGCCGGCCCGTCGCCCCGGCGCGGCTGGCCCGTCGCCCCCGCGCGGCCGGCCCGTCGCCCCAGCGCGGCCGGCCGGTGGCCCCAGCGCGGCGCACGCCCATCAAGCCAGGACGCGGCCGATCACACCCTCCCCCGGACACAGCTCGATCGCCGAAGCCTGCTCGGTCAGCGCCCGCTCGGCGCGCGTTGACACCATCAGCTCAACGCGCCCCACGGGCACGGTCCGGTGCGCTTGGCCGGGGTTGAGCGCCACCAGCATCCGCTCGTCGTCAAGGGTCCGCTCGTACACCACGCAGCCGGTCTCCTGCACCGGGTGCAATCGCATGGCCCCCGCCCGAAGCGCGGGGCTCGCGCGCCTGAGCGACAGCAGACGGCGATACAGGGAGAGCATCGATGCCGGATCGTGCCGCTGGCGCTCGATGTTGCGCGAGGGCCAGTCAGGGGCCAGCGGAAGCCACGTGCGCGCGTGCGGCGAGGAGGAGAAGCCGGCGCCGGGGGCCGGGCTCCAGGGCAGCGGGGTGCGGTTTGGGTCGCGGCTCGGTCCTCCCTCGTGACGTGCGAAGCCGTCGCGCATCAGCTCCCGCGGAACGTCGACGTCCGTCATCCCGATCTCGTCCCCGTAGTAGAGGATCGGCGTCCCGCGGGCGCTCAGCAGCAGCATCGCGGCGGTCCGGGCTCCCGCCTCCCCGTAGCGGGTGGCCAGTCGCGAGCGGTCGTGGTTGCCCAGGTTGTTGACCGGCCAGGCTCCGGGGGGCAGCGCCTCCTCGAGCGACGAGAGCGCCGTCGCGATCTCGCCCGCGCTCCAAGGCGTCTCGATGAGGCTGAAGTTCATCGGCAGGTGCAGCTCGTCGAGGCTCCGGCCGTAGAAGGCGGCCCAGTCCTTCCACGGCATGACCTCAAGCTCGCCGATCGCCACGCGATCGCCGTAGGAGTCAAGCAGCGCGCGCAGCTCCCGCAGGACCGTGTGCAGATCGGGATGGCGACGATCGTGGATGTGCAGCTGCGTGGTGAAGTCCGGGTGCTGGCGGTCGTAGGGATTGGGCGTGGTGTCCGGGCTTGGCGGGTTGTCGCGCAGCTCCGGGTCCTTCATGAGCATGTGCACCACATCGATCCTGAAGCCGTCGACGCCGCGATCCAGCCAAAAGCGCATGACGTCCATCATCGCGGCGCGCACCGCTGGGTTTCGCCAGTTGAGGTCGGGCTGCTCGACCAGGTGAGAGTGCAGATAGAACTGCCCGGTCCGCTCGTCCCACTCCCACACCGACCCCCCGGCCTCGCTGACCCAGTTGTTCGGGGGCCCACCGTCCGGGCGGGGGTCGGCCCAGATGTACCAGTCGCGCTTGGGGCTCTCACGTGAGGAGCGCGACTCCACAAACCACGGGTGTTGGTCTGAGGTGTGGTTGGGCACGTAGTCGATGACCAGCCTCATGCCCCGGCGGTGAAGCTCACCGACAAGGCGGTCGAACGTCGCAAGGTCGCCGAACCGCGGCTCGATGGCGGTGTGATCGGCGATGTCATAGCCGCCGTCCACCCAGGGGGAGACGAAGAACGGGGAGATCCAGAGCGCGTCCACGCCGAGCACGTCATGGAGGTATGGGAGCCCTTCGATCACCCCGGCGAGGTCCCCGACGCCGTCGCCGTCGGCGTCACGGAAGCTCGGGAGGTAGACGTGATAGATCACGGCGTCCTGCCACCAGGCGCGAGCTCCGCCGCCCGCGTGGGGCTGCGGGGAAGGCTGCGCGGTCATCGTCCCGGAGCGATGCGTGAAGCTCTGCACGGCCGCAACTTATCAGATGACCTGCTAAGCGGTCTTCTGGTGTGGTGCCTCCACCAGCTGGCGGGCGGGTGGGCCGCTGTCGGACACCTGCCCGCGGATAACCTGACCGGTCAATGGCCGCGCGAGTCGACGAGCAGCTGGATGTGATCGTCGTCGGCGCCGGGCTGTCGGGGATCGGCGCCGCGTGCCGGCTGCGTGAGCGCTGCCCATGGGCGTCGGTCGCCGTGCTCGAGGCACGCGAGCGGACGGGCGGCACCTGGGATCTGTTCCGCTACCCGGGGGTCCGCTCGGACTCGGACATGCACACGCTGGGCTATCCGTTCGAGCCCTGGCGGGGCGCCGAGGCGTTCGCCGACGGCGGGGTGATCCTCGCCTACCTGCGCCAGACGGCGAGGCGCCACGGCGTCGAGGGCTGGGTTCGCACCGGCCATCGCGTGATCGCTGCGCGGTGGTCCTCATCGGCGGGCCGCTGGACGGTGAGCGTGCGCAGGAGCGATGGGGAGGAGGTTGCGCTCAGCTGTCGCTTTCTGATGCTGTGCTGCGGCTACTACCGCTACGACCGCGGCCACGAGCCGCCGTTTGAGGGGGCCGAGCGCTTTCGCGGCCCGGTTGTGCACCCCCAGCGGTGGCCGGCCGAGCTTGACTGGGCGGGGCGGCGGGTGGCCGTGATCGGCTCGGGAGCGACCGCCGTGACGCTGGTGCCGGCGCTGGCGCGCGCGGCCGCCCATGTGACGATGGTCCAGCGCTCGCCCAGCTGGGTGATGTCGGTGCCCAGCACCGACCCGCTCGCCGAGTGGGTGGCGCGCCGCCTGCGCGGCCGCGCGCACGGCGTGCTGCGCGCGCGCAACACGGCGCTGATGACCGGGCTCTACCAGCTGTCGCGCCGGCGGCCGGCGGCGGTGTCGCGGCTGCTGCTCGCCGACGCGCGTCGGCGGCTGCCGCCCGGCTACCCGGTGCACCTGCACTTCTGGCCGCGCTACGCCCCTTGGGACCAGCGGATGTGCTTCGTGCCCGACGGCGACCTGTTCGAGGCGATCGCCTCCTCCCGCGCGTCGGTGGTCACCGATTGCGTGCGGGGCTTCACCGAGCGGGGCGTTGAGCTCGGCTGCGGCCGGGAGCTTGAGGCCGATCTGGTCGTGACCGCCACCGGACTTGAGCTTTTGGCGCTGGGCGGCATCTCGCTGACCGTCGACGCCGAGCCCGTCGCGCTGCCCGAGCGGCTTGTCTACAGGGGCATGATGCTCTCCGGCGTGCCGAACCTGTCGATCTCGCTGGGCTACATCAACGCGTCGTGGACGCTGCGCTCTGACCTGACCGCGCTGCATGTGTGCCGGCTGCTTGACAAGATGCGTTTGCGCCGCGCCGGCCACTGCGTGCCGGTGGTGGGGGGCGCGCAGGTGCAGCGGCGGCCGCTGATGGAGCTGACGTCCGGCTACGTGCGCCGCTCGGTGCACGAGCTGCCCGCCCAGGGGGCCAGCGCCCCGTGGCGGATGCGCCAGAACCCCATCCTCGACGCCCTGTCGCTCAGGCTCGGGCGCGTCGACGACGGCACGCTGCGCTTCATGCCGCCCGCGACCGCGTCGCCGGTCGCATCCAGGCCGCCGAACCGGTGGCCGCAAGCGTTGCCGCCGGCGATTTGGCGGCCGGCGGAGCTGCTGCGGGCGGCGGCGTGGCGGACGCCGGCAGCAGCTCGGGTGCCCTACGGGGTGCCGAACAGCGCGCGTCCGGCGTGAGCCGCCAGCGAGAACAGCGGCGAGGGCAGGACCCCGAACACGACGCTCGCCCCGGCGCACAGGACCGCGACCGCCCAGGCCTCGATCGGGACCGCGCCCCGGCGCGGGCGCGCGCCGGGCGCTGAGCTGCCGGCCGCCGAATCGCCGCCGCCGGCTGCCGAGCCGTCCCCGCCTGAGCCGCCGCCAGCCGCCACAGACCCCGACCGCGCGTCAAGCTCCGGCGAGCCGCCCGCGATCGGCGCCAGGGCTCCCAGGCCCGCCGGCACCGCCTCGTCGGCCAGGGGCGACGGAGCCGGCACCTCGTCGCGCATCCAGATCGCGGCTGCGACGCGCAGGTAGTAGCCGAGCGAGATCATCGAGCCGACGACGAGCACGATCGCAAGCCAGGTGTAGCCGCCGCTGACCAGGGCGTGGATCAGCTGGAACTTGCCGATGAAGCCGACGGTCCCGGGGATCCCCGCCAGCGCGAGCATCGCGATCGTCATCGACCACGCAAGCCACGGGTCGCGTCGCCCCAGCCCCGAGATCCCGGAGATCTCGCTGCCGTCGGCCCGCGTGCGCGCCACGGCGACGATCACCGCGAACGCGGCGATGTTCATCATCAGGTAGAAGGCGAGGTACAGGACGGTGGCGTCGGCGCCCAGGCGGCTGTCGACCACCACGCCGGCGAGCATGTAGCCGGCCTGCGCCACGCCTGAGTAGCCCAAAAGCCGCTTGAGCTCGGTCTGGGCCAGCGCGCCGACGTTGCCGACCACGATCGTAATGGCCGCCACGGCCGCCACCGCCGGGGCCCAGGTGCCCGATGCGCCTGGCACGGCGACCTCCAAAAAGCGCAGCAGCACGCCGAGCGCGGCCGCCTTGGTCGCGGTGGCCATGAACGCCGTGACCGGCGTCGGCGCCCCCTCGTAGACGTCCGGCGTCCACTGGTGAAACGGCGCCACCGAGGCCTTGAACGCGAACCCCACCAGCGCCAGGCCCAGGCCGGTGAGAAGCAGCGGGTCGCCCAGCAGCCCGCCGGCCAGCGCGTGCGGCCCGCGCCCGACGATCGCCGAGGCGATCGCCTGAAACTGGGTGGCGCCGGTGGCGCCGTAGATCATCGCCAGCCCGTAGACCAGCGTGGCGGAGCCGACCGAGCCGATCACCAGGTACTTCAGGCCCGACTCAAGCGACCCCTCGCGCCGAAGCTCGGAGGCGCACAGCACATACAGCGGGATCGACAGCAGCTCAAAGCCGACGAACAGCGTCACCGTGTTCTGCGCGGAGACCAGGATCGCCATGCCCAGCACGCTGAACAGCAGCGTCGCGTGGTACTCGCCCTGGCCCGCCGAGCGCGGCGCCTCGACGCGCAGCGAGATCAGCACGGTTGCGACCGCCGCCGCGGCGAAGATCAGGTCCAGCACGATCGCAAGCCCGTCGACCGACAGCGCGCCTGAGACGATCGAAGCCGGGTGCCCCAGCCGCAGCGCCTCATCCACGATCGCGGCGGCGAGCGTCGCCAGCGTCAGCGACGGCACCACCAGCTCGCGCACCTTGCGTCCGAGCAGCCCGGCGAGCAGCACGACGAGCGCGCCGCCGGCCAGGATCAAGAACGGCATCAGCGACGGGTAGTCGATGTGCGGGCCGTGCAGGGCGCCGAGGGCGTGACGGGCGAAGGTCATGGCGAGCCGCTCCCGGAGCCGCGGCCGCCGACCGCGGGCGCTGGGGCGCCCGCGGTCTGGATCGGCGGGACTTCGGCGGTCTGGACCGGCGGGATTTCGGCGGTCTCGCCAGGTGTGGCATCCGCGGTCTCGCCAGGTGTGGCATCCGCGGTCTCGGCCGGTGCGGCGCCGGCGGTGTGGGCCGACGGGGCGGACGCGTTGGCGGACGCCGCCGCGTAGAGGCCGCGTTCGGCCAGCTGCACCGTTGCGATCGTCTGCCGCACCGTCGCCTGCGAGCGCGACAGGCCAAACTGCGGATACAGCGCCAGCGCGACGATCACGGCCACCATCCCGGCCAGCGGGAGCGCGTCGCCCGGGCCGATCTCACGCGCGCTGACCCGCGCGCCGACGCGGTTGTGCATCGAGGTGATGAACAGGCGAAGCGCGTAGGCGGCCGCGCCCACCACCCCGGCGAAGGCGATCGCCGCGATCGCCAGCTTGGCCTTGAAGACGCCCAGCAGGATCATGAACTCGCCGATGAAGTTCGACGAGCCGGGCATCGCCAGCGTCGCGAGCGTGACGATCAAAAACAGCGATGCGAGCACCGGCGCGCGGAAGGCAATCCCGCCCATGTCCGCCAGGCGCTCGGAGCCGCCGGCGCGCGCGGCGAGCATCGCGACGATGAAGAACAGCGGCGCGGTCACCAGCGCGTGGTTGACCATCTGCAGCAGCGCGCCCTGGGCGCCCTCGGGCCGCAGCGAGAAGATGCCCAGCACGATGAAGCCCAGCTGCGCGACGCTGGAGTAGGCGACGACCATGCGCGCGTCCGGCGTGGTCATCGCCACCAGCGTCCCCCACAGGATCGACGCCAGCGCGATGATCAGCACGAGCGTCTGCAGATGCGCCGCCGCGTATGGGAACAGCGGCAGCACGATTCGCAGAAAGCCGTAGGCGGCGACCTTGGAGAGCACCGCGGAGAACACGGCGACGGCGGGGATCGGCATCGCCTTGTAGCCGTCCGGCAGCCAGCCGTGGAACGGCACCAGGGGCATCTTGACCAGAAACGCTATCCCGAAGCACAGGAAGATCCACACCTGGGAGGTGTGCGACAGCGGCAGCGCGCGCAGCGCGCTGAGCACGAAGGTCAGGTGCGCGTGGTGCTGGTCTGCGGCCAGCGCGCCCGTGGCGATCGCGCCGACGAGCATCAGCAGCGAGCCGACCAGCGTGTAGACGATCAGCTTGATCGTCGCGGGCACCCGCCGCTCCCCGCCCCACATCCCGCACAGGAAGTAGAACGGGATCAGCATCAGGTCGAAGAAGGCCACGAACAGCGCCAGGTCCTGGGCGCAGAACGCTCCCAGCACGGCGCTCTCGGCAAGCGCCATGTGGAAGTAGAAGCTGCGCGGACGCTCCCAGTCGCGGAAGCTCGCCCACAGGATCGCCGCGCAGAAGATGACGGTCGTCATCAGCACCAGCGCCACGTTGAGCCCGTCGAGCCCGAGCTTGTAGTGGATCCCGAGCGCCGCGATCCAGACGTCGTCGGTGACGAACTGAAGGCCGGCGACGCCGCTTGAGAAGCGGACCACGAACGAGATCGCGATCGCGAGCGCGATCGCGCTCCAGACCACCGCGGCGCGTCCGGCGAGCCTGCCCGGCAGGGTCGCGGAGGCCAGCGCCAGCGCCAGCGGGACCCAGATCAGGATCGAGAGGGTCATCGCCTGACCACCGCGGGGATGCGGGCGCGTGCCGTCGTCATGCGGCCGAGATCAGGAAGTAGAGGGCCATGGCCGAGAGGCCGAGCACCATCAGCGCCGCATACCAGCGCAGAAAGCCGGTCTGCGCGCGCCGCACGGCGGCCGAGGCCGCGCGCACCGCGCCGGCGGTGCCGCCGGTCACGCCGCCGCCGATCACGCCCTGCTCGAGCACCGTCCCGGCGAAGCGGCCAAGCCACTGCGCCGGGCGCACCACCAGCGCGTCGATCAGCTCATCGAAGTACCACTTATTGGACAAAAACCGGTGCACGGGCGCCAGGCGCTCCTGCAGCTGTGGCGCGGTCTGCGGGCGCGCGAGCCAGACGCGGTAGGCGATCGTCACCCCGCAGAGGCCGACGAGCGCGCCGACGATCAGCCCCACCCATTCGGTGCCGGTGCTCCCGTGCAGGCCATACAGCCGCGAGCCGGCGAACGAGGGAGCCAGGAAGCGGGAGACCACGTCGTCGACGCCGGGGATCTGGATCAGCCCCCCGACCAGCGCGCACAGCGCCAGCAGAGACATCGGCAGCGCCATGCGCCAATCGCGCTCGGCGATGTGGTGCTCGGGCCCGGGGAAGCCGACGTCGGTGTCCTCGCTCTCGCCGGTGGCGGGGTTGTAGGGGGTCTCCGGGTGGTGCAGGTGCCCGGCCTGCAGCTCCCGCGCCTCCTCGCAGGGCTCGCCGAAGAACGCGCGGAAGATCATCCTAAACGTGTACATCCCGGTCAGCAGCGCTCCGACATAGCCGGCGATCCCCAGGATCACAAAGCCGCCGCCGCGGTCGTCCAGGTAGGCGAGGATGTCGTCCTTGGACAGCCAGCCGGAGAACGGCGGGATCCCCGACAGCGCCAGCCCCCCGACCAGGAAGCACAGGAACGTGAACGGCATCGCCCTGCGAAAGCCGCGCATGCGGTCAAGCGACTGCTCGCCGCCCATCGCGCCGATGATCGAGCCGGCGCCCATGAACAGAAGCGCCTTGAAGAACGCGTGCGTCATCAGGTGAAACAGCCCGGCGCTGTAGGCGCCGACCGAGACGCCCATCACCATGTAGCCGATCTGAGACATCGTCGAGTAGGCGATCACGCGCTTGATGTCGGTCTGCACCAGCGCGATCGTGGCGGCGATCAACAGCGTCAGGCAGCCGACGATCGCGCCCACGTCGGCGGCCGTGGTCGCGATCTCAAACAGCGGGTGCATGCGGGCGATCAGGTACACGCCGGCGGTGACCATCGTGGCCGCGTGGATCAGCGCCGAGACGGGCGTCGGGCCCTCCATCGCGTCCGGGAGCCAGGTGTGAAGCGGCACCTGGGCGGACTTCGCAAAGGCGCCCACCAGCAGCAGCAGGCAGCCCGCGACAAGGTCGGTGGAGTTGTGCTCGAACAGGTGCGGCGCGAGCGCGAACACGCGCAGGAAGTCGACCGTGCCGGTGCGCCGCAGGATGAAGAAGGTGCCCAGCACGAGCCCCACGTCGCCGAGCACGTTGATCACGAACGCCTTGATGCCCGCGGCGGTGGCCGTCCGGCGCCGGTACCAGAAGGAGATCAGCAGGTAGGAGGCGGCGCCGACGAACGCCCAGCCGACGATCAGCAGCACGAAGTTGCCCGCCAGCACCAGCAGCAGCATCGAGAAGACGAAGTAGTTCAGGTACGCGAAGTAGCGGTTGAACCCGCGGTCTGAGTCCAGGTAGGAGACCGAGTAGACGTGGATCAGCGTGGAGACCCCGGAGACCACCAGCGCCATGAACACCGACAGCGGGTCGACCAGGATCGACAGCTTTGCGTCCACCCCGATCGTGAAGTCGTAGCTCCACAGGGCCGAGGTCAGCTGGCGGTGGTCGGCGGGATGCGACAGCAGGGAGATCAGCGCGCCGATCGAGGCGGCGAACGCGAGCGCGATCGCCAGCGACCCGATCCAGCCGGCCGCCGTGCCCCTCCAAAGCCGCCAGCCGAGCGCGATCGCGAGCGTGCCGGCGAGCGGCATCGCGAGGATCAGCCAGCCCCAGGTGGTGGTGCTCATCGGCCGGCGCGCCTGAGGGTCGTGGGCCGTCTCATCCGCGCAGCTCGTTGAGCTCGTCGACGTCGATCGCCAGCCGCCGGCGGTAGATCGCCACGATCAGCCCCAGCCCGACCGTCACCTCGCAGGCGGCGACCACCATCACGATCAGCGCGAACACCTGGCCGTCCGGCCCGCCCCACATGCGGCTGAAGGCGATCAGCGCCAGGTTGGCCGCGTTGAGCATCAGCTCCAGGCACAGCAGGATCACGAGCGGGTTCGGCCGCACGAGCACCCCGACGGCGCCGATGCAGAAGATGATCGCCGACACGGCCAAATACCAGCCGATCGCCATCAGCGCCCGTCCTCCGGCGCGGCCGCCGCCACCGGCGCGGGCGCGGTCGGCTCAGGCGCGCGGCGGTCGCGCTCGGCCTGCGCATCCGCGCTCGCGGCCGCCCAATCCGCGCGCTGCGCCCGTCCGGGCGAGAGCAGCCCGGCGACCTCCGCCATCGTGCCCGTGTAGGCGGGCCGCGAGCGCGGGCGCCCGACGGGCTCCTCGTCGGGCTCAAGGCCCCGGCGGCGGCGCGCGAGCACCACCGCGCCGACCGCCGCCACCAGCAGCAGCAGCGAGGCGGCCTCGAACGGGAACAGGTAGCGGGTGAGGAACTCGGTGCCGATCTGCTCGGGGGTGCCGAACCCCAGCACGTAGGGCGCGCCCTTGCCGGAGATCCCGCGCAGCGCGGTCCCAAGCAGGGCGATGCACAGCTCAACGGCGATCGCCAGCCCAAACAGCGGCGCGAGCACCCGCAGCGCGCCGGACGGGCGCTCGGCGCCGCCGGTCAGCCGCCCGGCCGAGACGTCGGTGCCGCCGACGTAGGCGACCACGAACACGTAGAGCACCATCACCGCCCCGGCGTACACCACCACCTGCGCCGCGGCCACGAACTCCGCCCGCAGCAGCAGAAACAGCGCCGCCAGGGCCACCAGGTGGCAGACGAGCGCCAGCACGCTGTAGAACGGGTTGCGCAGCATCACCACGCCGAGCGCGCCCGCGATCGCGACGATCGCGGCGATGAAGAACAGGACCGCGCTCACGAGCGGCCGCTCCCGCCCTGTCCGGCTCGCCCGGCCAGGGAAGCCCGGCTCGCCTGCCAGCCCCGGCTCGCCTGCCCGCTCCGGGTCGCCTGCCCGCTACGGCTCGCCTGCCAGCCCCGGCTCGCCAGCCGGCAGCGGTCGTCCTGCCGACTCCAGCCGTCCCGCCGACCCAAGCCGTCCCGCCCAACCCAGAGGGCTCGCCCGCCCCGTGCGCCTCGGCCCATCACTCGCCCTCCCGGCGCAGCGGGGTGCGCTCGATCGGCTCGGCCAGCAGCATCTCCTTGGTGAAGATCAGGTCCGAGCGTGTGTAGTCGGACATCTCGTAGTCGTGGCCCATCGTGATCGCGTCAAACGGGCAGGCGATCTCGCAGTAGCCGCAGAAGATGCAGCGGCTGAGGTTGATCTCATACACCGCGGCGTAGCGCTCGCCGGCCGACACGCGGCGCTCCGGCGTGTTCTCGGCCGCCACGACGCGGATGCAGTCCGCCGGGCAGGCGGCCGCGCAAAGCGAGCAGCCCACGCACTTCTCAAGCCCGGTGTCCTCGAAGCGGTGAAGCCGGTGGCGTCCGCGGAAGCGCGGGTAGACCGGCGTCTTCTCCTCCGGGTACTGGATCGTGACCGGGCCCTCGAGCACGCGCATGAAGGTGGTCTTGAGCCCCCGCAGGGTCTCGCCGAACACCCGGTAGGCCCCCATCACCGGCCCCGGCGCCGGCCCGCGGATCACCTCCACGACATCGCCCGGGTCGTAGGTCATGAGGCCACCACGATCGCGGTCACCAGCAGGTTCAGCGTGGCCAGCGGCAGCAGCACCTTCCAGCCCAGCGACATCAGCTGGTCGTAGCGCAGGCGCGGCAGCGTGGCGCGCACCCAGATGAAGAACGTCAGCACGATCAGCATCTTGGCCAGCACCACGAACGGGTCCACCCAGCCGGGAGGATGGATCCCGAACGGCATCAGCCAGCCGCCGAGGAACAGCGTCACCGCCATCCCGGAGACGACGATCATGTTCGTGTACTCGGCGAACAGGTAGGCCACGAACGCGGTGCCGCCGTACTCGGTGAAGTAGCCGCCGACGAGCTCGGCGTCCGCCTCCACCAGGTCAAACGGCGCCCGGTTGGTCTCGGCGAACGACGCCGCCATGAAGATCAGAAAGCCGCAGAACTGGGGGATGAAGTACCACATGCCCCGCTGCGCGTGGACGATCCCGGTCAGCGACAGCGTCCCCGCGGTGATCAGCACGCCCACCAGCGAAAGCCCCTGCGAGACCTCGTAGGAGATCAGCTGCGCGGCGCCGCGCATCGCGCCCAAGAACGAGTACTTGGAGCCCGACGCCCAGCCGCCGAGCATGATCCCGTAGAAGGAGATCCCGCCCAGCGCAAACACGTACAGCGGCCCGATCGAGACGTCGATCCCGTACAGCCCGACGGGCGTGCCGAAGATGCGCTGCACGTCGCCGAACGGCACGAGCGCCAGCGCCGAGACGGCGGTCACGATCGCGATCATCGGCGCGATCCGAAACAGCGACTCCACCGACGTGGCCGGGTGAAACGGCTCCTTGAGCGCGAACTTGACGATCTCCGCCAACGGCTGCAGCAGGCCGTACGGGCCAACGCGGTTGGGCCCGTAGCGGCCCTGGAAGCGTCCCAGCAGCTTGCGCTCGTAGACGATCAGCACCGGCAGCACGGCGAAGATCACGCCGAAGATCACAAGCGACTTGATGATCTGAACCCACCAGGGCTCGAAGTAGTCGACCAGGCCGAAGACGGTCACCTCAGGCTCACCCGCCTCATGCTGCGCTTGCCCCCAGCCGCACGGCGCGGTCCGCCGCCGGCGAGACGTGGGCCGGGCGCCCGTCGGGGCCGCCCAGCACGTTGGCGGAGTCCTCCGCCAGCCCCCCCGCCAGGAACGCGCTGCCGTCCGGCACCCCGGTGCGCAGCCGCGCGGTCGCGCGCACGCGCGCTCCGTCGCGCTCCACGGTGACCTGGGCGCCGTCGGCGATCCCGAGCCGGCGCGCGTCGGCCGGCGAGAGCTCCAGCTCCTGGCGGGGCACCAGGAACTTCAGCGACGGGGAGATCTCGCACTCCGGCGAGGCCCAGAGCGGCCGGTGGCTGCCCAAGAGCAGCGCGCCGCCGGCGGACCCGTTGCCCTGGGCGGCCGCGGCGGGCCCGTTGCCTTGGGCGGCCGCGGCGGGCCCCAGGTCCAGCTCGCCGCTGCCGCCGGCGCCGACGGCCTGCGATGGCGGCGGGCCGGCGTCCTCGGTGCTCGATGGCACCCCGGACGGTCGCCCCTCGTCGGCGCCAAGCGCCGCGGCCTGCGGCCGGGCGGGCCAGCGCACCCCGCGCCCGCCGATCTCCTCGAGCGTCAGCCCGGCATAGAACGGCACGGCGTCGACCAGCTGCGCGAACGCGTCGGCCGCGTGCTCGACCCCGGTATCGAGCCCGCAGCGGCGCGCGAGCTCGGCCAGCACGGCCCACCCGGGGCGCACCTCCCCGGGATGGGCGATCGCGATCCGCAGCCGCTGAAGGCGCCCGTCGGGGTGCACGGTGGTGCCCTCCTTCTCGGCGTGCGACTCGGCGGGGAAGACCACGGTCGCGTGCTCGGCCAGCCCCTCGGTCAGCACCGATGCGTGCGCCACCACCAGGCTCGCGGAGTGCAGCGCGCGCTCCCACAGCGCCCGGTCTGGCAGGTCTCGCAGCGGGTCGATCTCAAACAGGTGAAGCGCGGTGATCTCGCCGGCCGCGGCCGCGGCCGCGATCGCGGCGGCGTCGCGGCCACCCGGGCCGGAAAGCGGCCGATAGCCGGGCCCTGCGTCAGGGACCGCTCCGGCCTCTCGCAGCCCGCGGCCGTTGGCTCCCGCCGGCAGGCACAGCAGCCCGGCGCCGGCGCGCTGGGCAAGGCCGAGCGCGTCGGCGATCTCAAGCAGCGCCCGCGCACCGGCCTCGCCGATCCGCTCCCCGTAGACGATCACCACCTCCTCGCCGCCCTCGCGCAGAAGTCGCGCCAGCGCGGCGACCCCGTCGGCGGGCGGCCCGTTCGAGCCGGCGGAGGCGGCACCCTGCGAGCTGGCGGCGGGCGGCCCCTGCGTGGCTCCGCCCCGAAGCTCGGCGGCCAGCGCCTGCGCCAGGCGTGCCTCGCCGCCGGCCTCGCAGCGGACGCTGAGCCGCGCGCCGGCCTCGAGCGCCGTGGGGCGCGCCGTCGCGATCGCGAGCGCCACGCCGTTGCGGCGCACGCCCTTGCGGATCCGCAGGTCCAGGATCGGCGCGTCGTCGCGGGGGTCGCAGCCGAGCACCAGGACCGTGTGGGCGAACTCGAGGTCGGCCACACACGCCTGCAGCGCCGGCGCCGCGAGCGCGCGGGCGCTGGACGCGGAGATCGGCTCACCGCCGCCGGCGGCCGGCGCGCGCGAGTCAATGTCCTCGGAGGCGAGCGCCTCTCGCGCCAGCCGCGCGAGCAGCAGCCCCTCCTCGTTTGAGGCGCGGCCGCCGACGAGCGTGCCGAGGCGGCCGCGGTGGCGCGCCAGCCCGGCGGCCGTCTCAAGCGCGCGCTCCCAGGAGACGGGCCGCAGCTCGCCGCCGTCGCGGACGAGCGGACGGGTGATCCGCTCGTCCACGTGGATCGCCTGGTAGGCGAACCGGCCCTTGTCGCACAGCCAGCCGTCGTCCACGTCCTCGTTGTCGCGTGCCAGGACGCGCATCACCTTCTCGTCACGCACCGTGAAGGTCACGTTGCACTGCGCGGGGCACAGCGTGCAGATGCCGCCGCCGCTCTCGATGTCCCACGGCCTGGCGCGGAACCTGTAGGGCTGGGCGGTCAGCGCGCCGACGGGGCACAGCTCGACGATGTTGCCGGAGAACGGCGCGACGTAGGGGTGCCCGTCGTGGGTGGCTACGAACGTGTCCGCGCCTCGCTGGGCGAAGATCAGCTGGTAGTCCTCTGAGATCTCCTGGGAGAAGCGCACGCAGCGATAGCAGAGGATGCAGCGCTCGCGGTCGATGGCGATCAGCGGCGAGAGCGCCAGCGGCTTTACGAAGTGGCGCTTGGGCTCGATCACGCGGCTGTGCCCGAGCCCCCAGCCGAAGGTGATGTCCTGCAGCGGGCACTCGCCGCCCTTGTCGCACACCGGGCAGTCCAGGGGATGGTTGACCAGCAGGAACTCGACGATCGCGTTCTGGGCGTGGCGCACCCGCTCCGTCTGGGTGTGCACCACCATGCCGTCCTTGACCGGCGTCGAGCAGGAGGTCTGCAGCTTCGGGATCCCCTCGATCTCGACCAGGCACATGCGGCACGCCCCGACGGGGTTGCCGAGCTTGGGCTCATAGCAGAAGTAGGGGATCTCGACATCGCCCTGCTTGGCGGCGTCGACCAGCATCGTGCCCTCGATCGCCTGCACCTCGCGGCCGTCGATCGTCAGCTGGATGGTCTTGCGCTCTGGGCGTGGCATTGCGGGGCGAGGTTTTAGTGGACGGCGAGCGTTCCCTGCGGCGCGAGCGGCTGCCCGCCGGCGCCGCCGGCGCGCGTGGCACCCAGGGCCTCGGACTCGGCGCGCTCGCGCGCGGCTTCGATGTCGGCCTCGAGCTCGGCCCTGAACTTGCGGATCATCGAAGCTACCGGCATCGCCATCGCGTCCCCAAGCACGCACAGGCAGTTTCCGATGATCTGCTCCTGGACGGAGCCCATGATGTCCAGGTCCATCGGCGTCGCCTGCCCGTCGAAGATCCGCTGCACCATCTTGTGGGTCCAGTTGGTGCCCTCTCGGCAGGGGACGCACTTGCCGCAGGACTCGTGGGCGTAGAACTTGACCAGCTTGCGCATCGTGTCAAGGACGCGGCGGGACTGGTCGGCGACGATGATCGCGCCGGAGCCGAGCATCGAGCCCGCCTTCGCCAGGCTGTCGAAGTCGTAGGGCAGGTCCAGGTCCTCGCCGGTGAGCACCGGGGAGCTCGAGCCGCCGGGGAACCAGAACTTGACCGGCAGGCCGCTGGGCGGGCCGCCGGCGAGCCCGTAGATGATCTCGCGCGAGGGGATCCCCAGCTCGATCTCGTAGTTTCCGGGCCGCGCCACGTCCCCGGACACCGAGACCAGCTTGGTGCCGGTGGAGGTCTCCGTGCCGATCGAGGCGTAGCGCTCGCCGCCCATCCGGATGATGTGCGGGACGGTCGCCAGCGTCTCGACGTTGTTGATCAGCGTCGGGCCGGCGTAGAGCCCCTCGATCGCGGGGAACGGCGGCTTCAGGCGCGGGTTGCCGCGCTTGCCCTCAAGCGAGTCAAGCAGGCCGGTCTCCTCGCCGCAGATGTAGGCGCCGGCGCCGCGGTGCAGCACCAGCGAGAACGAGTGCTCGGAGCCGAGGATCCGCTCGCCGATGTAGCCGGCCGCGCGCGCCTCCTCGATCGCGGCCTGCAGGATCTCGGCCTGCAGCTGGTACTCGCCGCGGATGTAGATGAACGCCCGCTCGATCCCGCCCGCCCAGGTTGCGATCGCGATCCCCTCGATCAGCATGTGCGGGCACTTCTGCATCAGCTCGCGGTCCTTGAAGGTCCCCGGCTCTGACTCGTCGGCGTTGCACACCAGGTACTTGGCCATCTCGCCGCGGGGCAGGAAGGACACCTTCTGGCCCATGCGAAAGCCGGCGCCGCCGCGACCGCGGATCCCCGAGCGGGTGATCTCCTCAAGCACCTCGGCCGGGGTCATCGACAGCGCCCTGCGCAGGGCCTGATAGCCGCCGCGGCGCTCGTACACCGCCAGCGTGTTGAGCCCCGGCTCGTCGATGCGATCAAACAGGATCCTGATGCTCACCCGCCACCTCCGCCGCCGTCGCCGGGGCCGCTCGTCCCGTCGCCATGGCCCCGCGCGCCCGGGTCCACGCACGGCCGCCGCCGCAGCTGGCGGTCGGGCAGCACCGGACGGCCGGCGCGCAGGTCCTCGACGATCCGAGCCGCGTCGTCGGCCGTCAGCGGACCGACGAACTCGCCGTTGACCGAGGCCATCGGGGCTATGTCGCAGGCGCCGAGGCACTCAAACGAGCGCACGTGGATGGTCTCATCGCCGCCGGCGGCCTCAAGCAGCGCGTCGAGCACCTCGTCGGCTCCCAGCAGCGAGCAGGAGATGTTCGTGCACACGTACACGTCGTCGTGCTCCGGGCGCGCCTCGAGCTCGAACATGTCGTAGAAGCTCGCCACCGAGGTCAGATACGCGGGCGTCAGGCGCATCACGCAGGCGACCTGCTCGAGCGCCTCCGGCGAGCACCAGCGATGGTGGCGCTGGGCGGCGTGCAGGGCGGGGATCGCGGCCGAGCGCCGGTCCGGGTAGAGCGCCATCGCGGCCTCGATCTCCGCGCGCAGCTGGGCGGGGACCGGCGTGGTGGCCGGGTCCGGCACGACGGCGGGGTCCTTGGTCAAATCGACCGCGTCGTCCCACCCGGGCACGCGGGAGCCGTGCTCAAAGCGCGGCACCGGCGGCATGCGGTCGATGCTCATCGTCGGCCCTCTCCGCGGCTCATCGGTCGGTGCTGGTCCGTCGGTCGGCCCGCGCTCGTCGGTCGGTGCCAGCTCATCGGTCGATCCCGCCGAGGATCGGATCGAGCATCGCCAGCGTCGCGATCAGGTCGGCGATGTAGCTGCCGCGCACCATCGGCGCGAGCGCCTGCAGGTTCACGAAGCTGGGGTCGCGCATGTGCACCCGGGCCGGCTTGCCAGACCCGTCCGAGCGCACGAAGCAGCCCAGCTCGCCGCGCGGGCCCTCGATCGGGAAGTAGGCCTCGCCCGGGGGCACGCGGAAGCCCTCGGTGACGAGCTTGAAGTGGTGGATCAGCGCCTCCATCGAGGTCGCCAGCTCGTGGCGGGGCGGCAGCGCGACCTTTCGGTCGGGGGTGATGTGCGGACCCTCCGGCAGGCCGTCCAGCGCCTGCTGGATGATCTTCACCGACTCGTAGATCTCGGCGTGGCGCACGCGGTAGCGGTCGTAGTTGTCGCCGACCGTGCCGACCGGGATCCTGAAGTCGAAGTGGTCATAGCAGGAGTAGGGGTGCGCCTTGCGCAGGTCCCAGGGGTTGCCGGCAGCCCTCAGAAGCGGCCCGGTGACCCCGAGCGACAGCAGCGTCTCCTGGTCAAGCGGGCAGGTTCCGCGCAGGCGCTCGAGCACGATCTGGTTCTTCTCAAGCAGATCGGCGTACTGGTCGGCCCGCGTGGGCATCTCGGCGCAGAACCGCCTCACCTTGGCCTCAAACCCGCGCGGGATGTCCTCGATGACCCCGCCGACCTGGAAGTAGCGGGTGTGCATCCGCTGCCCCGAGGACATCTCGAACAGGTCCAGGATCGCCTCGCGCTCCCTGAAGCAGTACCAGAACATCGAGATCGCGCCCAGGTCAAGCGCGCTCGTTCCCAGCCACACCAGGTGGGACTTGATCCGGTTCAGCTCCAGGTGGATCACGCGCAGGTACTGCGCGCGCTCGGGCACCTCCAGCTCAAGCAGCGTCTCGACCGCCCCGCAGAAGGCCATCGCGTTGAAGTAGTAGGAGAGGTAGTCCATCCGCTCCACCACAGGGATCGCCTTCCAGTAGGACTTCTGCTCGGCGGTCTTCTCGATCCCGGTGTGGACGTAGCCGACGATCGGCTTGATGTCCCGCACCACCTCGCCCTCCAGCGTGGTGAGCAGTCGCAGCACGCCGTGGGTGGCCGGGTGGTGGGGGCCGATGTTGAGCGTCAGCAGCTCATGGGTCTCGCCCGTGCCGGCCGGCGTGGCCGAGTAGGTGATCGACTCCTCGCGCTGGCGATAGGTGCTTGGGTCAAGCGTCGTCACTGCCATCTCCCGTAGGAGTCGCGCTCGTTGTAGGTGAACAGGACCGGCTCGCCGCCGACCGGGAAGTCACGTCGCTGCGGGAAGCCCTCGAAGTCCTCGGGCATCAGGATCCGGCGCAGGTCAGGGTGCCCGTCGAACACCACTCCGAACATGTCGTAGACCTCGCGCTCGGGGAACTCGGCGCCGGGGAACAGCGAGGTCGCGCTGTCCAGGTGCGGGTCCTCTGTGGGCACTCTCACCTTGACCGAGAGGCGGTCCACCTCGCGCATGTCCAGCAGCTCGTAGAGCACGCCCAGGCGCGGCTCGTGCGGGTAGTAGTCGACGCCGTGGAGGCTGGCCAGGAACGAGTAGCCGCGCTCGCGCAGCGCTGCGAGCACGCCGAGCACGCTGCGCGGCGCCACCAAGAGCACCGCCCGGCGGTGGGCGAACTCGGTCCCGATGATCGAGTCCGCCTCGCGCTCGCGCAGCTCGTGCGCGATCAGCTCCAGGCCGGTCGCGTCAGGCACCGTGAGGTTCCCGGTCGCCGGAGGGGCCGTCGGCCGCCGGCGCGAGGATCTCCTCGGTGCCCACGGCCTCGTAGCGCTCGCGCCAGCCGTCCGGGGAGTGGCCCAGGATCTTGTCGCGCAGCCGCAGGATCCCGTGCATCAGCGCCTCCGGGCGGGGCGGGCAGCCCGGGACGTGCACGTCGATGGGCAGGAACTTGTCGGCCGGGACCAGCGCGTAGTTGTTGAACACCCCCATCGAGGAGCAGCAGGCCCCCATCGAGATCGCCCAGCGCGGCTCGAGCATCTGGTCGTAGATCCGCCGGATCACGGGCGCCATCTTCACCGACACGCGCCCTGAGAGGATCAACAGGTCCGCCTGGCGCGGGGAGGCGCGGAACGCCTCCCAGCCAAAGCGCGCGATGTCCACCCGCGCGCCGACGATCGACATCATCTCGATCGCGCAGCAGGCCAGGCCGAACGTCATCGGGTAGATCGAGTTGCCCTGAGACCAGGCGACGGCCCGCTGCACGGTGGTCGTCAGCACGCTCTGCTCCACGTGGCGCTCGAGCGCCTCGCCCTCAAGGTCGCCGCGCAGCATGTCGCGCGCCAGAAGCTGACGGGCGCGGAACTGATCGCCGCCGGCCAGGCGCTCGCGCCTCACTTCCATTCCAGCGCTCCGCGTCGCCACACGTACACGAACGCGACCATCAGCAGCGCCACGAACACGATCGTCTCCGACATCGCAAAGGTCCCGAACCGCCGCAGCTGAACCGCGATCGGATACAGGAAGATGACCTCGATGTCGAACAGGATGAACAGCATCGCGATCAGGTAGAAGCTGATCCCGAAGCGGAACCCCTGCTGGACCTCGGACGGCAGGCCGCACTCGTAGGGGGTGGTCTTGGAGCGCTTGCGGTGCGTCCCCCGCACGCCCGTGATGAGGTTCAGGAACCCAAACAGGCCGCCGACCGCGGCTCCGAGCACCATGAATACGATCGCCGGCAGGTAATCGCGCAGCATCGAGAACCTCTTATACCACCATGACGGGAAGCTTGTAACAGAGTGTCACTTAGTGCGGAATGCGGCTATCGCGCGGCCCCGCCGGCGCCGCGCTCGGTGACCTGCAGCATCGCAGGTGCGCGGCGGGCGCAGCGCGCCGGTGCGCGCGCCGGGCCGGCCGCCTGTTCGCACGCTGACAGCGCCGCACGGCCACGGCCCGGCGCGGGGCGGCGAGCGCCCTGAGGCTCGCGCACGTCATCCTCGGGGTGCTGTGTGGCGCGCTGTTTGCGGCCGCCACGCTTTGGGGGGCGTGGTGCTGGCGCCGCTCGCGCCACAGCGCGCTGTTCTGGCGGCTTCTGCGGGCCGGTCAGGCGGCCGTGGTGCTGGAGGCGGCGCTCGGTGGTGCGCTGGTGGCCGCCGGGCGCCGCGGCGACACGCTGCACCTGATCTACGGCGTGCTCCCGATCCTCGTCTCCTTCATCGCCGAGCAGCTGCGGATCGCCTCCGCGCAGACGATCCTCGACTCCCGCGGGATCGAGTCCGCCGCGGCCGTCGGCGAGCTGCCCGCCTCCGAGCAGCGGGCGATCGTGCTCGCGATCGTGCGCCGGGAGATGGGGGTGATGGTGCTCGCCGCGCTGGTGATCGTGGTGCTGCTGATCCGCGCGGCCGGAACCGCCTGAGCCGCTCCGCGGCCCGCTCATAGGCGGCGGCTGCAGCCCCCGGCCCCACTGCCGGGCCTTCAGGCGCGGACCGCGGGCGCCTTCCGCGCTGCCGGCCGCTCAGGCGCGGCGGCCGGGCGACTCGCCGTCCTGGGGCATCGCGTGGTAGCGACCGGCGTACCACAGCAGCGGCCTGCCCTCGCCGAGTCCGAGGTCGATCACCTCGCCGATCGCGATCGTGTGATCGCCGCCGGCGATCAGCTCCCGCAGGTCTAAGACCGCCCACGCCACGGCGCCGTCGAGCACCGGAACGCCGCGCTCGATGCGATGGGAGACCCCGGCGAGCTTCTCTGCCTCAGGCAGCTTGGAGGCGAACACGCCCGCCACGCGCTCCTGGTCGGCGGCCAGCACGCTGACCGCAAACCGCCCCGCCTCACGGACGATCGGCAGCGTGCGCGCGCTGTTCTCAAAGCACACCAGCGCCAGCAGGGGTTCAAGCGACAGCGAGCACAGCGCGTTGGCCGTCATCCCGCCGGCGCCCAGCGCCCCGGCGCTCGTCACCACGGCCACGCCGGTCGCAAACCGGCCGAACACCTCCCTGAACAGCTCCCGGTCCGGCTCGGTCGGCATCCGCGGCCAGGGTACAGCGCCCGCGGGCGTTGCCCGCGGCCGCTGGACCCAGCACGCTGGCGCAGGCAGGCCCGGCAGGAGCGGCGCCCAGGACGTCGAACTGAGCCCCAGCCCCGGACGCCGGCTAAAGACGCTCGCAGACTGCAACGCGCGACCGTCCCCCTACGGCGGCAACCAAAGGCGCCGGCGCCGGGGCGCCCAGCCGCGCTCGCGCTGGCCGCCCCCCGACGTGCCGGCGCCGGGGCGCCCAGCCGCGCCCGCGCCGGACGGTCGCCGCGACGTGCCGGCGCCGGGGCGCCCAGCCGCGCCCGCCGCTCAGCGGCGCATGTGCCCGGGCGCCCCGCCCGGCCTGCGCGCGGCTTCACCCGGCCGGCCGACGTCTGCCGCGCGTCACGGGGCGACCTGAAGCGATCCGTAGGCCCCGAGCGCGGCGTCGGACGGCATCGACGAGGACATCGTGTAGTCGCCGGCCGCAAGCTGCACGGCGATCACCGCGGTGCCTCCGGGGGCCAGGGGACCGGTCGATGCCTCGATGAGGCCATGGCCGGAGATCTGCAGGTCGTGCGTCAGCCGCCCGTAGTTGTGCACCACCAGCGTCAGCACGCCGGCGTGCGCGCGCACGTCCTGCGGGATCACGCGGTACTCGGTCAGCGCAACCCTCAGGGTGCCGCCGGCGCCGATCGTCACGGTGCGCGCGCAGCCGGCGATCGCCAAAGCGGCCGCGACGGCTGCGCCCACCATGGCCCTCGCGGGCGCGCCCCGTCGCAGCGCGGCTCTCGGTCCGGGTGGCGGAGTCGCCGGCACGGGCGCCCGATTATGATCTGCCGCCGATGAGCCGGCTGGCGAAGACCCTCGCGCTCGGCATGGCAGCCGCGTCGCTGGCCGTGGCGGCGGCCGCGTGCGGCACCCAGTACATCTCGGTCCCGAAGTCCAACGCGGCCCTCTACCACGGCGCCGTGCTGTTCTCGGAGCGCTGCGCCGGCTGCCACACGCTTGCGGCCGCCGGCACGCACGGGTCGCCCGCCAACATCCGTGACGCGATGGACATCAGCGGCCCCAACTTCGACCAACGCTGCGAGCGGCCGATCGACCGCGTCCTTTATGCGATCGAGAACGGCGGCTTCTCGGGTGCCTACATGCCACAGAACGTGGTGGTCGGCCAGGACGCGATCGACGTGGCGGAGTTCGTCGCCACCTACGCCGGCAGCCAGATACCCCGCCAGGCGGGCGTCACGCCGTGCCACCAGCGACCGATCGGCACGCTGCCGCCCGGCTCGGGAACCGTCAACGCCGGGTCGGCGGCCGCCTCGGCCGCGGTCTCGGGCAAGAGCGGCTCGGGCAGCTCCTGACGGCCGGCGCTCCAGGGCCGCCGTGCTCGACATCAGGCTGATCCGCCAGCAGCCCGAGGCCGTTCGCACGGCGCTGGCGCGCCGCGGCGCGCACGCGGCCGCCGGGATCGACCGCGTGCTGGAGCTGGATGCGCGCTGGCGCTCGCTCACCGCCGAGCTCGAGGCGCTGCGCGCCGAGCGAAACCAGGCCGGGCGGGAGATCACCGGGGCGCCCACGCCTGAGCAGCGCGAGCGGCTGGCGGCGCTGGCCGCGCGCGGCAGGGAGCTGTCGGACGAGGAGGCGGAGCTGCGCTCACAGCGCGACGCCGCGCTGGCCGCGCTGCCAAACCTCCCTGACGACGAGGCGCCCGACCGCGACACGGTGCTGCGGGAGGTCGGCGAGCGGCTTTCAGAGGGCCGCGACCACCTCCAGCTCGCCGGGCCCCGCATCGACATGGAGCGCGCCGCGCGCGTTTCCGGGTCTCGGTTCGCCTACCTGCGCGGCGAGCTGGTGCTCGTCGAGCTCGCGCTCGTTCGCTACGCGATCGGCAAGCTCATCGACGAGGGCTTTGAGCCGGTCATCCCGCCGGTGCTCGTTCGCGAGCGCGCGCTCTACGGCACCGGGATGTGGCCCGACACCGAGCAGCAGATCTACCGTCTGGCCGACGACGAGCTGTTTCTGGTGGGCACCTCCGAGGTGCCGCTGGCCTCGCTTCACCAGGACGAGATCCTCGATGAGGCCGAGCTTCCGCTCCGCTACGCCGGCTTCTCGACCTGCTTTCGCCGTGAAGCCGGCGCCGCGGGCCGCGACACGCGCGGGATCTTCCGCGTGCACCAGTTCGACAAGGTGGAGATGTTCAGCTTCGTGCAGCCACAGGCCGCGCGCGACGAGCACCGGCGATTGCTGGCGATCGAGGAGTCGATCATGGGAGATCTGCAGATCCCCTACCGGGTCGTGGCGATCGCGGTCGACGACCTGGGCGCCTCGGCGGCCGCCAAGTTCGACATCGAGGCGTGGCTGCCCGGCCAGCAGCGCTTCCGCGAGCTCACCTCCACCTCCAACACGACCGACTTCCAGGCGCGGCGCCTTGACATCCGCTACCGGCCCTCCGGCGGGCGCCCGGCGCACGTCGCGACCCTGAACGGCACCGCGGTCGCCGTCGGGCGAACGATCATCGCGCTGCTGGAGAACGGTCAGCGCCCGGACGGGTCGGTCGTGCTCCCCGCCGTCCTGGTCGCCCACGGCGCGCCGGAGCTGCTGCCCCCGGCGTCCTCGCCGCCGGCCCCCTGACCGGCTGCCCGGCCTCGGACGTGAGCCGCCCGAGCAGGGCCGTCCGAGCGGAAGGTCAGCTGACGGCTCGAAGCCGCCGCTGCTCCGGCGGCCGCAGGCCCTCGAGCACGACAAGCGCCGCCCGTGGCGGCCCGCAGGTGGCGATCCGAGCCCGCAGCCGGACGCCGAAGGTGTTCCACGGGCGCACGAAGCTGCGCGCCATGCCACCCTCCTCGCCCGCGGCGGCCTGCACGATCTTGGCCGCGAAGCTGCCGGCCGAGCCCTCGGCGTCGGCGGCCATGAGCAGCTCGCTCACCGGGCGGTTTATCGCAAGCTCCTCGCCGATGCCCAGAAGCTCCTGGGCGCGGCTTGACATCGCCTGCACGCACAGGGCGGAGTCGACGACCAGGAAGGCGTCGTGGGCGGCCGGCACCGCGTCTGCACGCGTCTCCAGCAGCAGACCCAGACCGCAGGACCGGCACACGCGCGCCGTGGGAGCCGGTGTCATGCCGCCCGGCGCCGGTGCGGCGCAGTGGCCGCAGAACCAGCTCCAGGCGACCGGTTCGGCACCGCCGCCCTCGATGACTCTGAGTGCCGGTCGTTGGATCAATGCAGTGGCTTGCTCGGGGCTCCCGCCGGACTCGCTCCCCCCGGCTCCCGCGCTGGTCTAGTTTATGGCAGTGATCGACGCTTGGCAAGCCCGTTTTCACAACCGTCACCGCTGGTGGACCGATCGGCAGCTCGCGCGGCGCTTGATCTGGACCGATGATCGCCCGTTGACGGGCGGGCGACTGGACCGATGTGCGATGCGGCCGTCCGCCGGCCTCAGCGCTCTGAGGGCTGCTGCGATGCGCTGGCGTTGGCGCTTCTCCTGCTGAGGGCCTCTTGCAGGCTTGAGAGCAGCTCCGACTCCCCGAACGGCTTCTCCAGCAGGATCGCGTCTGCCGGCAGCGCGCGGCGCGAGCCGAGGATCGGCTCCGCGTAGCCGGACATGTAGATCACCGCGATCCCCGGGCGCAGCCGCCCGATTCGCTCCACCACCTCGCGTCCCATCATCCCCGGCATGATCACGTCGCAGATGAGCGCGTCGATCGGCCCTGTGTGGTCGCGCGCGAGCGCCACCGCCTCGTGCCCGTCCGCGCAGTCCAGCACCCGGAAGCCGCGTCTGGCGAGGATGCGCGCGGCCGCGGCGCGGATTGCGTCCTCGTCCTCGACCACGAGCACGGTGCGCCCCGCGCCCGCGGGCAGCCGCGAGGCCGACCGAGCCGCCTCGCCGGCGCGCTCGCCTGTGGCGGCCAGCAGAACGGTGCAGGTGGTGCCGATGCCCGGCTCGGAGTAGAGGCGCACGTCGCCGCCCATCTGCGTGACGATCCCGTAGACGGTGGCCAGGCCGAGGCCGGTCCCGTGGCCCTCGCCCTTGGTGGTGAAGAACGGCTCGAACGCGTGCTCGAGCGTGTGGCGGTCCATTCCGATGCCGGTGTCGCTGACGCGCAGGCGGACGTAGTCGCCCTCCTTGAGCCCGGGCCGGGCCGCGGCGCGGCCCGCGTCAAGCTCGGCGTTGGCGGTCTCCACGACCAGGGTTCCGCCGTCGGGCATCGCGTCGCGCGCGTTGACGCAGAGGTTGAGCAGCACCTGCTCGAGCCTTCCCGGGTCGGCCAGCACCGGCCGCAGGTCGTCGCCCAGCAGCAGCGTGAGCCTTATGTGCTCCCCGAGCGTCCGCCGCAGAAGCTCCTCGGCGTCGCGGACGACCGAGTTGAGATCCACCACCTCCGGGGCGATCGCCTCGCGCCGGGCGAACGCCAGCAGCTGGTGGGTCAGTCGCCCGGCGCGCTTGGCGGCGTCGGCGATCTGCAGCACGTCGTCGCGCACAGGCGCCCAGCGCTCGCGGTCGGTGCGCGCGGCCGCCGCCACCTGCTCCTCGACGAACGCGGCGTAGTTGAGGATCACCGCGAGGATGTTGTTGAAGTCGTGCGCCACCCCGCCCGCCAGCTGCCCCAGGCTCTCCAACCGCTGCATCTGCGCGAGCCGGCGCTGAAGGCGCTCGCGCTCGGTCACGTCGGTGGCCATCACCAGCCGCCCGGGCCTTCCCAGGAACTCGACGTCGTGCGAGGTGATCTCCACCTCGACCAGGCTGCCGTCGGCCCGGATGTGCCGCCACGGGCCGGAGCGGTCCGAGACCCCCTGCGCGGCGATGCTGGCGAGCAGCGCCTCCTGGTCCTCGGGAGGGCGCAGGTCGAGCAGCGTCATCGACAGAAAGCGCTCCCTGCTGTAGCCGTAGGACTCGACCGCCGCCGCGTTGACCTCAAAGATCTCAAGCGTCCGCACGTCGTAGATCCACATCGGCTGCGGGTTTGACTCAAACAGCAGCCGGTAGGCCTCGGCGATGGTGCGAGCTTCGCGCTCGGCGTCCGAGGCGGCCCGCCGCGCCTGCTCGAGCTCGGACAGCCTCCGGCGGACCTCCGCCGAAAGAGCGCGGAAGCTCTCGGTCAGCGCTGCCACCTCCGCGGGCCCGCGAGCGCTCAGCGCGTCCGCGCCCTCGGGGCCGCGGCGCATCGCGGCGCCGAGCGCGACGATCGGGGCCGCGATCAGGCGGCCGACAGCGGCGGTGGCGGCCAGCACCACCAGCAGCGCGACCGCGATCACGATCAGATAGCCGCGGAACAGGTGCGACGCATCGGCTAGCGCCACGGCGCGGTCGATCCCCGCGTACACGCGCCATCCGATGCCGCGGACGGTGCTGTGCGCAAACAGCCGCTGGATCCCCACCGGGCCAGGCCGCTGGGAGGAGCCGCGCTCGCGGTAGAACGCCGTATCCACGATCCGGTGTCCGGCGAGCGCCGCTGCGGGCCCGGATCCGGCCAGCAGCGTGCGCCCGTCGCCGGTGGTCACCAGCAGCTCGATCGAGCGGGGCACCGCGAGCTCGGTGGCCAGCCCCGGGCCGAGCGTGCGCAGATCGATGAACGCGGCTGCGATCGCTCCGTGAAGCGGCTCGGTGAAGAGGACCGAGGGGTCGCCGGCGCTGCGCGGATCGCCGACCGGCGCGAGCGTGAGCGGCGCCGCGAGCGCGGCCGGCAGCCACGGCTGATGCTCGTAGCCGGCGCCGTTGTGGTCTGGCGCCGACGAGCACGCCACGGCGCCGTCGGGCCGAAGGATGTCCAGATGGCCCGCGATCGCGCCGCCCTGCGAGAAGGTGAGCTGGCAGTTGGCGGGATGGGCGAGCACCTCCGGCCCGGTCGCGGGGCTCGCGGCCAGTCCGGCGAGCGTCGGGCGCACGTCGCCCAGGTCCTGGGAGAGCATCGAGGCCGCGCCGCGGGCCGCGAAGGTGGCCTCCGACAGCGCCTGCGCCCGCGCGTCGCGATCGCTGCGGGCATGGACGTAGAGCGTTCCCGCCAGTCCCGCTAGCACGAACACGCCGACCAGCGCGCCGAGGAGGGTGCCCAGCCTCGGACGGGGCCATCCTGAGAGCCTGCCTCTCTCGCGCATGACGCCGAACCGGATCAGACCAGGGTCCCCTCGCGCTGGGACGCGACGGTTCCGCGGTCGCGCGCGAGGATAGGTGTCGGCCGGTCCGCGCGCAACCTTCGCAATTGCGCCTGCTCCGTGCTCGTCTCATGCCGGCCTCGCGAGCGCCCGCCCGGCGTTGCGCGCTTCCCGCCGGGCGTTGCGCGCTTCCCGCCCGGCGTTGCGCGCCTCCCGCCCGACGCCCGCACGCCACAGCCGGGTCTGCCGGCGCAGCCAGGCTGGCCAGCAAGCCCAGCCAGCCAGCCAACGCCAGCCAGCAAGCCCAGCCAGCCAACGCCAGCCAGCGGAGAGGGGGGGATTCGAACCCCCGAACGAGGTTGACCCCCGTTACGCGATTTCCAGTCGCGCCCGTTCAGCCGCTCCGGCACCTCTCCGGGCTCCGCGACAGCCTACCCGCCCCTGCGGGCACTCGCGGCGCCGTGCCGGTCACGGGTCGCTGTTGCGCCCCCTCGCTCGTGGCGCCGCGGCCCGCGCTCAGATCAGCCAGCGTCCTTGACGCAGCAGCGGCACGGTGCGGCCGTCGGCGAACAGGCCGTCGACGTCGACCTCGTCGCCGCCGACCATGAAGTCAAGATGAATCGCGCTGCGGTTCACCCGCTCAAGGTCGGCCTGGTCGCCGACCCCCATGTTGTAGCCGCCGCCGAGCGCCAGGTGGCTGGCGGCGTTCTCGTCCAGCAGCGTGTCGTAGAAGACGGTGGCAAGCGGCCCGATCCGCCCCTCGCGATCGACCAGGGCGATCTCGCCCACGCGCGCGGCCCCCTCGTCGGTCTGCGCCAGGCCTCGCACCACCTCGGCGCCCCGATCGGCGTCGATGCTCACGGCGCGGCCGTGCTCGAATCGCACCCTCAGGCCGGTGACGGTGGTGCCGGAGGTGAAAAGCGGCTTGGTCGCGCGTACCTCCCCTTCCACGCGCTCGGGGTCGGGCGTGGTGAACACCTCCTCGGTCGGGATGTTCGGCTGGTGCTCGATCCCGTCGACCGTCTTGAACTGCGCCGCGATCCATCTGCTGGACGGCAGCAGCCCCACGGTCAGCTCGGTCCCCGGGCCGTGCAGGCGCACGGCATCCAGTGCCATGCCGCTGAGCGTCTCGCTGACGCGCACCAGCTGCGCGGTGCGAGACCTCCACGCCGCCAGCGGGTCCTCCTCGTCCAGCCGGCAGGCGTGCGCCACCTGCTGCCACAGCCGCCGCAGCGCCTCGTCTGGCGCAAGCTGCGGATGCACGAGGGTCGCCCAGCCGGGGGTGGGGCAGGGCACGATCGTCCAGTTGGTCGTGGCGTCGTTGACCACCTGCATGGATTCGGGCACGCGGGGGAGCTGGTCGAGGGCGAGGAGGCTCGGATCGACGTCGTCGAGCAGGTGGGGCTCCACCGGCCCTGAGAGCGAGATGCGCGCCGCGTGGTGGCGGCCGAGCTCCAGGATCCGCTGTCCGATCCACGGCGGAACGTAGGACAGCGTGTCGCGCGCGGCGTGCAGCGCGCGTGCGCGCTTGAGATGGATGTCGAACACGCTCAGGTCGACGAACTTTGCGCCTGCCGCATACGCCTCCCGGGCGATCGCGCGCGTGAGCGCCTCCTTGCCCGGCTCGGAGCTGATCGCCACGATCTGGCCCGGCTGCACGTTGGCCCCCTGCCGCACGGCCAGCTGCGCCAGACGCTCCACGCACCTGTCCGCATCCAGCATCCGCGCATCATTTCATGCCCGCTCGGCGCGCCGCCGCCGGTGGTGCCCGGCGCCCCATGCCCTCGCCGCCCGGAGCCACCGTGCCCTCCGGCGCCGCCCCGCGCCTGCGTGTGTAGTGCTCGGCGGCGTCGCCGCCGCCTGCGCTCCGGCGCTACGCTCCGCGGACAGCACCCGGCGCCGGAGGGAGGGAGCATGCGCGAGGGCCTGATGATGGATGACCACCCGCTGTCGCTTGCGGCGATCGTGCAGCGCGCGGAGACGTTCTCGCCGGACCGCGCGGTCGCCTTCCGCCGGCCGGATGGGACGGTCGGCAAGACGACGCTCGGCAAGTGCGCCGCCCGCGCGCACCTGCTGGCGGGAGCGCTGCGCGAGCTGGGCGTGGGCCCCGGCGACGTCGTGGGCACGCTGCTTTGGAATCAGCCCGAGCACCTGGAGCTGTACCTGGCGCTTCCGGCCATGGGCGCGGTGATCCACACGCTCAACCCGCGCCTGTCGGCCGAGGAGCTCGGCTTCATCATCGCCGACGCGGGCGACCGGGTCCTCGTCGTCGACGGGACGCTGCTGCCGGTGCTGGAGGCGATCGAGCCGGCGTGCCGACCGGATCGCGTGGTGGTCGTGCGCCACGATGCCGGCGCGGCCGCGGCGAGCGGCGATCCCGGCGCCGCCGCGGCGAGCCCCGAGCCCGGCGCCACGGGCCGCGGCCAACAGCTCGGACCCGGGCACCTCGACTACGAGCAGCTTCTGTCGGGCGCTCAGCCGCTTGCCTGGTCCATGGTTCCCGAACGCGCCGCGGCGGCCATGTGCTACACGTCGGGCACCACCGGGCGGCCGAAGGGTGTCCTCTACTCGCACCGGGCGCTGGTGCTGCACTCGATCTGCGCCGCGCTGCCGGACGCCACCGACGTGAGCGCTCGCGACACGGTGCTGCCGGTCGTGCCCATGTTCCACGTCAACGCGTGGGGGATGATCTACACGGCTGCGCTCGTGGGCGCCGGCCTGGTGCTGCCGGGACCTCGCCTTGACGCTGTCAGCATTCTGGAGCTCTTGTCAGGCGAGCGGGTGACGATCACCGCCGGTGTGCCGACGGTGTGGATGGCCGTTCTGCAGGCTCTTGACGCCGAGCCGGACCGCTGGGATCTGCGCGCGCTGCGCGCGCTGATGGTCGGCGGCTCGGCGGTGCCCGAGAGCCTGCTGGCCGGGTTCGATCGCCACGGACTGCGGATCGTGCAGGCGTGGGGGATGACCGAGACCTCTCCGCTTGCCAGCGTGTGCCGGCTCCCCGCTGAGCTTGAGGACGCGCCCGCTTCCGAGCGCTACGCCTACCGCGCGCGCCAGGGGCGACCGCTGCCGCTGGTGGAGATCCGCGCGCGCGGCGAGGACGGCCGGCTGATCGAATGGGACGACGTGGCGATGGGCGAGCTGGAGGTTCGCGGGCCCTGGGTGGCGCGCGCCTATCACTCGGGCGCGGGCGCCGACCGCTTCACCGACGACGGCTGGTTTCGCACCGGCGATGTCGTGCGCATCGACCGCTCCGGCAACCTGCGGATCTGCGACCGCGCCAAGGATCTGGTCAAGTCCGGCGGCGAGTGGATCTCCTCGGTTGACATGGAGAACCTCCTGATGGCCCACGACGCGGTGGCGGAGGCGGCGGTGATCGCGGTGCCGGACGAGCGCTGGGGCGAGCGGCCGCTGGCGGTCGTGGCGCTGCACCCGGGGATGGCCGCCGACGCGGACGAGCTGCGCGCGCATCTGTCGCGCGGCTTCGCAAGATGGCAGCTGCCCGACAGGTTCGAGTTCGTCGAGGCGATCCCGCGGACCGCGACGGGGAAGTTCAAGAAGACCGCGCTGCGGGAGATGTTCGCGTCAGGCGGCGCTTCTGCACCTTCCCCAGCTCGTTCCGCGGCAGCTCGTTGAGCAGGTGAACCTCGCGCGGACGCTTGTGCGGGGCCAGCAGCGCCGCGACGTGGTCGATGAGCTCCTCCGGTCGCGGCGAGGCGCCGGCCCGCGCCACGACCCAGGCGATCACCCGCTCGCCCAGATCGGGGTCCGGCTCGCCGGTCACGGCCGCGTCCTCCACGGCTGGGTGCTCGCGCAGGCAGGCCTCGATCTCGCCCGCGCCGATCTTGTAGCCGCCGCTCTTGATCAGGTCCGTCGCCCGGCGCCCGACGATCCTCACCTCCCCCCGTCCGGTGCGCGTGACGATGTCGCCGGTGGAAAACCAGCCGCCATCGCGCATCGCCGCTGCCGTGGCCTGGGGGGCGTCCAGATAGCCGAGGAACAGGTTCGGTCCGCGCACCTGTAGCTCGCCGATCGTCTCGTCGTCGAGGGCCTCGAGCACGGCGCCGTCGTCGTCGACGACCCGCACCTCGATGCCCGGCAGGGGCGGCCCGACCGTTCCGGGCGGGGAGTCCGAGCCCAGCCGGACGGCCGTGTTCATGAGCGTCTCGGTCAGCCCGTAGCGCTCCAGCACGCGCCTGCCGCACAGCCTCTGAAGCCGCTGGTGCTCGATCACCGGCAGCGCGGCCGAGCCGGAGACCAGCAGCCGGGCGCGGCGCAGCCCCTCGGCGAGCTCCGGCGCCCGCTCGCAGGCGTCGGCGAGCCGGCGATACATGGTCGGCACGCCGAACAGCACCGTCGCGGGGCCGGCGAGCGCCTGCGCGGCGGCCTCCGCGGAGAAGCGCCCAAGATGCATCGCGCTCCCTCCCCGGCGAAGCGGCCCGAGGATCCCGAGCACCAGGCCGTGGACGTGGAACAGCGGCAGCGCGTGGGCCACCACGTCGCGCTCGGTCCACTCCCAGACCTGCGCGAGCGCGTCCAGGTTGGACTCGATCGCCCGGCGTGGGAGCACCGCCCCCTTGGGCGGCCCGGTCGTGCCCGACGTGTAGACGATCAGCGCGGGGAGCTCGGGGTCCCAAAGCGCGGGGAGCTCCGGGTCTGCCGACGCGAGCGGCCCATCGCCCGCGCCGCCCCCGCCCGGGAGCACCACCGATACCCGCCTCAGGCCGTCCAGCGGCGGCGCCAGCGGCGAGCCGGCGGCCGCCATGACCGCATCGGGCCGGGCGTTTGCCACGATGTGCCCAAGCTCGAGCGCTCCGGAGCGCGGGTTGACGGGCACCGCGGCCACGCCCGCCTCGAGCGCCGCCACGACCGCCGCGCAGGTCTCGATCCTCGGCTCGGCGAGGATCGCCACCCGGCGGCAGCCCTCGAGCTCGCGGCTCAGCCCCGCGACCACCGTCGCCAGCTGCCCGTAGGTCAGCGACCGCTCCGGGAACGCAAGCGCCGTGCGTGCGGCGAGGTCGCGATCGTGCAGCGCCTCGAGCATCGCGGGGAAGTGTGATCGATCCGGGTCGCTCCCCGCGATCACGCCGTGCGCCGGCAACCCCGGTACCGCGCTCCGCGGCGACACCCATCACAATCAGGGCCGTGAGCGGCGCGATCCTCGACTCGATCCTGGACACGATCGGCGCCACGCCGATGGTCCGGCTGTCGCGGATCGGGGCGGGCCTGACGCCCAGCCTGGTCGCGAAGGTCGAGTCGTTCAACCCGGGCGGCTCGATCAAGGACCGCGTGGCGGTGGCGCTGATCGAGGCCGCCGAGCGCGAGGGGCGACTGCAGCCGGGCGGCACGATCGTCGAGCCCACCTCCGGCAACACGGGGACGGGGCTCGCGCTCGCGGCGCGGCTGAAGGGCTACCGGGTCGTGGCGGTGATGCCGGACAAGATGTCGCGTGAGAAGATCGACCTCCTGCGAGCCTACGGCGCCGAGGTGGTCCTGGCTCCGACCGACGTGCCGCCGGACTCGCCGCGCTCCTACTACCGGGTGGCCGATCGCCTGGAGCGCGAGATCCCCGGCGCCTTCCAGCCCAACCAGTACGCCAACCCCGCCAACCCGCAGGCGCACTACCGCTCCACCGGCCCTGAGATCTGGGAGCAGACGGGCGGCGCGATCACCCATCTGGTGGTGGGCGTGGGGACCGGTGGGACGGTCACCGGCACGGTTGGATACCTGCGCGAGCGCCGGCCCGACCTGGTGGTGGTCGGCGCCGATCCCGAGGGCTCGATCTACTCGGGCGGCGAGGAGCACGTGCACCCCTACCTGGTGGAGGGCGTCGGCGAGGACTTCTGGCCGCAGACGTTTGACCCCGCCACGGTCGATCGCTGGATCACCGTCTCAGACCGCGACGCGTTCCTGGCGGCGCGCAGGCTCGCCAGCGAGGAGGGCATCCTCGCCGGCGGCTCGGCCGGCCTGGCGCTGCACGCGGCGCTGACCGTCGCCGCCGAGGTGCGGGACCCGCAGGCGATGATCGTCGTGATCCTGCCCGACGGCGGCCGCTCGTACCTGTCGAAGGTCTACTCGGACAGCTGGATGCGCCAGTACGGGTTCCTTGAGCGCGAGGCCGAGCTGACGGTCGGCGACGTGCTCGCGCGAAAGCGTGAGGCCGGCGAGCTGCCGGCGCTGGTCACCGTCCAGCCGCACCAGCGCGTGCGCCAGGCGGTTTCGCTGCTGCACGAGCACCAGATATCGCAGCTTGCGGTGGTGTCGGCCAGCGACCCCTCGACCGTGGTGGGCGCGCTCGGGGAGCGGGGCCTTCTGCGCCACGCGGCCGAGGACCCGGCGCTGCTGGATGCGGAGGTGGCGGACGTCATGGAGCCCCCATTCCCGGCGGTTTCCGACCGCGATCCCGTCAGGGAGGCCGTGCAGCTGCTGGTCGGCGACCAGCAGGCGCTGCTGGTCACGCGCGACGGTCGCACGGAGGGCCTGCTCACGCGCACCGATCTGCTCGAGGCGCTCGCGCGGTGAGCGGCGGTCAGTCGCAGGAGCGGGCCTCCGGTCAATCCCAGGAGCGGGCCCCCGGTCAGTCGCAGGAGCGGGCCTCCGGTCAGTCGCAGGGGCCGGCATCCGGTCATTCCCAGGAGCCGGCCTCCGCCACAGGCCAGGCGAGCGGCGCTCGGTCCTCGGAGCACGCGCTTGCCACCCGAGCGGTTCACGCGGGCCTGACGCCCGACCCCACCTACCGCTCGGTGATCCCCGCCATCCACCAGACCTCCACCTACGCGCAGCAGGCGCCGGGGCGCTTCGTGGAGGACTACGACTACTCGCGCTCCGCCAACCCCACTCGCGCAGCGCTCGAGGCGGCGCTGGGCGAGCTTGAAGGGGGGATGGCGGTCGCCTTCTCCTCGGGGCTGGCGGCCGAGCATGCGCTGATCACGGCCGTCTGCAGCGCCGGTGCGCACATCGTCTTGCCCGACGACCTCTACGGCGGCACGTTTCGGCTCGTGAGCAGGGTGATGTCCCGCTGGGGGCTGGCCCACGACCTGGTCAGGCAGACCGACCTCGACGCGCTCGCGCGCGCGATCAGAGACGACACCGCGCTGGTCTGGGTGGAGAGCCCCACCAACCCGATGCTCAACGTGATCGACATCCCGGGCGTCGTGGCGCGCCGGGCGGGCGCCCTGGTGGCCGTCGACAACACGTTCGCCACGCCGGTCAACCAGCGGCCGCTGGAGCTCGGCGCCGACTTCGTCGTGCACTCGACGACCAAGTACCTGGGCGGGCACTCCGACGTTGTGGGCGGGGCGGTCGTCACCCGGCACCGCGACTGGTATGAGCGGCTGAGGTTCGTCCAGAACTCGATCGGCGCGGTCCCCGGACCTTTCGACTGCTTTCTGGTGCATCGAGGGCTTCGCACGCTTCACCTGCGCATGCAGGCGCACGCTCGCAGCGCGGCGGCGGTCGTCGAGCTGCTGCGCTCGGCGCCGGAGGTCAGCGACGTGCGCTGGCCGGGGTTCAGCGGCATGGTGAGCTTCCGCCACCCCCGCGCCGCGGAGGTGGCCTCGGCCACGCGTCTGTTCACGCTCGCGGAGTCGCTGGGCGGGGTGGAGTCGCTGATCGAGGTCCCGGCGGCGATGACCCACCAGTCGGTCGCCGGCTCGGACGCGGCGGTGCCGGCCGACCTGGTCCGCCTCAGCTGCGGGGTCGAGGAGCCCGCCGACCTGGTCGCCGACCTGCGCGCGGCGCTCAGCGCGCGTGCGGCTGGAGGCGAAGCGTCCGCAGGCGCCTGACGGCCTCGGCGATCACCTCGGGGCGCTTGCAGAACGCGAAGCGCACGAGCGTCCGGCAGGGCTGCGGGTCATCGCAGAAGGCGCCGACCGGGATCGCCACGATCCCGCAGCGGTCCGGCAGCTCCCGGCACAGCTCGGTCGCGTCGCGCCCGGCGTCCGCGCACACGAAGTAGGTGCCGGCCGGCGTCAGCGGCTCAAACCCGGCCGCGCGCAGGCCTTCGCACAGCTCGTCTCGCCGCGATCGCAGGCGGTCGCGCAGCTCGCTCAGCACCTCGTCGGCAAGCGACAGCGCCGCCGCGGCCGCGTGCTGCAGCGGGGTGCCGCCCGCGAACGTGAGGAACTGCTTGACCATGCGCGTCGCTTCGACCAGCTCGGCGGGGCCCGAGCACCAGCCGATCTTCCAGCCCGTGAACGAGAAGGACTTGCCGACGCTTGAGACCGTCAGCGTGCGCCGATCCATCCCAGGCAGGGTCGCCGGCGGGATGTGGCGTCCCTCGAACACGAGGTGCTCGTAGACCTCGTCGGAGACGCAGACGAGGTCGTGCTCGGCGCAGGCGTCGGCGATCAGCTGCAGCTCCTGGTGATCGAGCACGCGGCCGGTGGGGTTGTGCGGCGTGTTGACCAGCAGCACGCGCGCACGACCCGCGCCGCCCGTGATCGCCTCGCAAAGCGCATCGCGCTCCAGCCGAAAGGCGGGCGGTCGCAGCGTCACGGCCCGCCGGCGCGCCCCGGCGAACGCGATGCAGGCCGCGTAGGAGTCGTAGCGGGGCTCGATCACGACCACCTCGTCGCCCGGGTCGCACAGCCCCAAGAGCGCGGCCGCGATCGCCTCGGTGGCGCCGAAGGTGATCTGCACGTCCTCCGGATCGAGCCCGTAGTGGCGGCGCTGGTGCTCGATCACCGCCTCGCGCAGCGACGGCACGCCCGCCAGCGGCGCGTACTGGTTGTGGCCCGCGCGCAGCGCGGCGACCGCCGCCTCCACCGCCGCGCCCGGGCCGTCGCTGTCCGGGAAGCCCTGGCCGAGGTTGATCGCGCCTGTGCGAGCCGCGAGCGCGGTCATCTCGGTGAAGATCGTGGTCCCGAGCCCCTGGAGCCGGGCGGCGCGGCGCGTCATCGACGCCCGCAGGCTACCGTCCGCGTGCCCGCGTCGCCCGCGCCCGTGTGCCCGCATCGTCCGCGCCGGCGTGCCCGCATCGCCCGCGCTGGCGTGCCCGCATCGCCCGCGCGCGCGTACCCACCGTCCAGCATCGCCGCCGGGCGTGGCATCTTTGCGCTCGACGTGTTCGAACGCATCGGCCACGGCGGCGCGAGCGCGCTGGCGCCCGGCAACACGCTGGAGTCCTTCGATGCCGCGCTCTCGCTCGGCGTCGACATGATCGAGTTCGACGTGCGGGCCTGGCGCGGCGAGCTGGTGCTCGCGCACACGATCCTGCATGCGGCCGCCGGCCGCGCGGTGGCGCTCGAGTCCGCGCTCGACCATCTCGCGGCCGCGCGCTTTGGCTCGCTGTCGGTCAACGTGGACGTCAAGCACGCCGGCTGTGAGGCGGCGCTCCTGGACGCTCTGCGCCGCCGCGGCCTGCTCGGACGCGCGCTGCTCTCCTCGCAGGTGCCCGACGTGATCGATCGCCTGCGGGTGCGCGAGCCCCGGGCACGGCTGGGGATCTCCGTCGGGGGCCGGCTGGCGCGCGCCAGCCGTCGCTGGGGCGACTGGCGCGCGCATGTGCTGGCGGGCCTGGCCTGTGGACGCTGGCACGCGCTCATGGCCCACCACCGGCTGGTAGACGATCGGCTGCTTGCGCAGGTCAGCGCCCGAAGCGGGCGGCTTTACGCGTGGACGGTCAACGATCGCGGCGCGATCGCGTCGCTTAGGGCACTGGGCGTGCACGGCGTCGCGACCGCCGATCCCCGCCTGTTCGCCGCGCCCTCCTCCGATGGCCCGCCCGACCCGGCGATCGCCACGGCGGCGGGGTGATCGCCGGGACCGGTGGACACCGGCCAACGGCGGGCGACCGCCTCGATCGCCCGATCTGGCGACGAGGCGGCGCTCATGTCCGCAGCCCGTCCGCGTAGGCGCCGGCCTCGATGTCCTCGATCAACGTCGGCCCCGTGGGCTCCCAGCCGAGCAGCTGACGAGTGATCGCGCTCGAGGCGGCGAGGTCGAGGCCGACGAACTGTCCGAGGAAGCCGAAGCGCGCGTCGGCCTCCTCAGGCGAGATCGAGGCCAGCTCAAGCTCGTGCCTGCGACCGATCGCCTCGGCGACATCACGCATCGCCACGCCCTTCTCCGCCACGGCGTGAAGCACCGAGCCGGCCGGCGCCCGCTCGACTCCGAGGCGGACCAGACGCGCGGCGTCGTCGCGGTGAACGGCGGACCAGCGGTTGGCGCCGTCGCCAACATAGGCGGCCGTCCCGTGGCGGCGATCGGCATCGACGATCCGCGCGATGAACCCGTGGTCGCCCGCACCGTGCACGGTGGGCGCGAAGCGGACGCTCATCGACCTGACGCCTCGGCGGGCGAGCGCGAGCGCGAGCCTCTCCGAGGCGACGCGGGGGCTCGCCCCTTCGTCGGGGTGGTCGTGCTCGGTGGCAATCGCCCCGCGCCGCAGGCCGGCGAGGCCCGAGGCGATCGCAAGCGCACCCGTCCTGCCCGAGAGCGCCTCGCCAAAGAGCTCTATCGCGCGGCGATCGGAGGCGGCCGCCTCCGCGAATCCGCCGGTCCAGGCGATGTCGTGGCGGAACGCCAGGTGGACGATTGCGTCCGCCCAGGCCGCCCCGGCACGCAGCGCTTCAAGGTCCTGAATGTCGCCTCGAACGATCTCGGCGCCCATGGCCGCCACTCGCTCGGCGGCCTTGTCCGATCGCACGAGGCCCCGAACCTCGTGTCCGTGGGCGAGCAGCTCCGGCACGACGGCCGAGCCGATCCAGCCGGACGCGCCGGTTACGAATACACGCATGATGGATTCCTCCTGAGGCTGTTGGGCGTCGGCACTCCGCCGACGACGTGATGACAGTCGATGACATCACCTTATCACCCTGATGACAGCAGCTGTCATCAGGGTAGGATCCTTCGCATGGGTCGGTGGAAGCCAGACGCCCCCGGGCGGCTTCAGCGGGCCGCGTTTGAGCTGTTCGCAGAGCGCGGCTACGAGGCCACGACGGTCGCCGAGATCGCTGAACGCGCCGGGCTGACCGAGCGGACGTTCTTTCGCCACTTCGCCGACAAGCGCGAGGTGCTGTTCGGCGGCTCGGACGAGCTCCTGCGGTTGATCGCCGATGCGGCGGCAGCGGCGCCCGACGGCGCAGCTCCGATCGAGGCGGTGGCGGCCGGCCTGGAGGCGGCCGGGACGGTGTTCGACGCGTCTCGGCGTCCGCACTCGCGCAGGCGGCAGGCCATCATCGACGCCAATCCGGAGCTTCGGGAGCGTGAGCTCGTCAAGCTCGCCGGCCTGGCGGCCGTGCTCGGGGACTCCCTGCGCGGGCGAGGCGCGGACGAGACAACCGCCTCGATCGCGTCGCACGCGGGAGTGGCGCTGTTCAGGTTCGCGTTCGAGCGCTGGCTCGCGGACGACACCGAGCGGGATTTCGCGCACTTCGTGCGCGAAGGGGTCACCGCGCTCGGCGCGCTCAGCGCCGGCTGAGCGAGCTTGTGCTGCGGCGGTAGCGCCGTCGCGGGATGGCCGCGCCGCGTCGCGCGCTGCGCGCGGTCAGCGACCGCGGGTGAGATCCGTGCGCGGGTCCCGGCCGTCGCCGGCGCAGCGCCCGCCGGCCGGGTTGGGGCCCGGCTGGGGGCGCCCCCCTGTCTGGGCTGGGGCGTGCGGCTGGTGCGGGCGGTGCAGATGCTCCGCTCGGCGGCAACCTGACCGCCGGGACCGGGCCGGGCGGCTGGTCGGGTCGGGTGGCTGGCTGGATCAGACGGTGACCACGATCAGGCCGGCGGCCGGATGCCGATCGCCACCAAAAAGCGCGGCAGATCACCGGCGATCGTGCCGGATGTGCGCCCCCCGCACCTGTAGGCGCCCATGTGCACGGTGCGCCCGCGACGCGGCACGACCGTGATCGTCACCTCGTAGCCGCCGACGCACCCGCTCGCGCGGACCGCACGCCGGCGGGCGATCCGGTAGGTGTTGAGCGCCCGCGTGACCCGACGCAGCGCCGCCGCCGAGGTGAAGCGCCTGCTTCGCGGCGCGCCGTAGGGCGGGGGCAGAGAGCCGTTTGCCACCGTGACGGTCACACGGCGAAGACCGCTCCAGTGCGTGGCGCGCGCAGGCGCCGCGCCCCGAGAGACGCCCGCCAGCGCTGCGCCCGGCACGACACCCGCCAGCCCCACGGCGACCAGGCATGCGAGCCTCGCAAGCCGGGCACGGGCCACGGCC
>Ga0070737_10000520_pt1 | contig 77899 bp, 71 predicted proteins | sample Coa_R1_10_FD_66438 | JGI IMG/M metagenome (GOLD analysis project Ga0070737, IMG submission 66438) | Surface soil microbial communities from Centralia Pennsylvania, which are recovering from an underground coalmine fire - Coalmine... | ecosystem: Environmental > Terrestrial > Soil > Unclassified...
ACGCGCAGCCAGGTCGACTGGTACGCGAGCAGCCCGAAGGCAGCGCCGTGCGCCTTGGGGAAGCCGAATCCCGAGAACCCCCGGACCATCTCGAACACCCGCTCGGCGAGCCCCTCCTCGACGCCGTGGGTGCGCTGCGCGCCTTCGACGAAGCGCGCGTGGTAGGCCTCGATCGCAGCCTCCGAACGCTTGCGGCTCATCGCCCGACGCAGGCCCTCAGCCTCGCTCACCGAGAAGCCGGCGAACGCCATCGAGACCTCCAGCACCTGGTCCTGGAAGATGATCGTCCCGAGCGTGTCGCCGAGCGGCCCCTCGAGCGAGGGATGCTCATAGGGCACCTGGTAGGAGGGGTCGGCGCGCAGCCGCTGGCGGCGCTGGATGTAGGGATTGACCGCCCCGCCCTGGATCGGCCCGGGGCGCACGATCGCCACCTGGATCGTGATGTCCCGCAGGTTCTGCGGCCGCGTCCGATGCAGCGAGGCCATCTGCGCCCGGCTCTCGATCTGGAACACCCCGGTCGTCTCGGCGCTCTGGATGAGCGCATAGGTCTTCGGGTCGTCGTAGTCGATCCGCGAGAGGTCGACGCGAACGCCCCGGGTGCGCGCGATCAGGGCCACCGAGCGCTCGACGGCGGAGAGCATCCCGAGCCCGAGCAGGTCGATCTTGAGAAATCCGGCGTCGGCGCAGGAGTCCTTGTCCCACTGCACGATCTGACGCCCCTCCATCGCGGCCGGGACGATCGGACAACAGTCGATCAGCGGCCGCGTGGCGACGACCATCCCGCCCGAGTGCTGGGAGAGATGACGCGGTAGCCCGTGGGCCTCGGCCGCCAGCCGCGCGAGCCACCGCCACCGCTCCGTGGCGCCCCGCCTGGGCGCTTCGGGCTCCGTTGTGCCCCGTCGCAACGCTCCGGGCGATCCCGTCCCTGCGCGCTCGCGTCCGACATCGCGCCGGGGATCGACGTCCGGAGGCGGTGGATCGTGCGGATCGCGGGGATCGGACGCCCACTCCATCTCCCGCGCTGTCGCGAACTCCTCGCCGAGATCGACTCCGAAGGCACTCTCGATGTCGCGCGCCACGTCCCGGGCGCTCCACCCCTCGCTCCCGCGCGCCACCCGCTCGATCTCACCCTGCGGCAGCCCAAGCGCCTTGCCGATCTCCCGGATCGCGCCGCGCGCGCGATACGTGGGGAACGCGGCCACGAGCGCCGAGCGGTCGCGCCCGAAGCGCTCGTGGATACGGGGGATGAGCCGCTCGCGGATGTCGCGCGGGAAGTCGAGGTCGATGTCCGGCAGCGAGGTGAGCTCCTCGTGCAGGAAGCGGCCGATCAGCAGCTCGTTGGCGATCGGGTCGACATGCGAGAGGCCGGTGAGGTAGCAGACGATCGAGGAGACGCTCGAGCCCCTCCCCCGCCCCGGCGGCAGCAGCGACCGCGCCTCGTCGGGACCGCGCACCTCGATCGCCACCTCGTGGGCGAGCTCGAGCATCTCGTGATGGAGCAGGAAGAAGCCGGGAAGATCGAGCCGCGAGATGATCGTGAGCTCCTGCTCCAGACGCTCGCGGGCGCGGGCGCGCAGCCGCGCGTCGCCATCGCCGTACCGAACCTCCATCAGCGACTCGCACAGCGCCGAGAGGCGGCGCATCGCGGTCACGTCCTCGGCGCCGGGATAGCGGTAGCCGAGATCGTGCCCGAGGTCGAAGCGCAGCGACTCGGCCAGCCGCACCGACTCGGCGACCGCCTCGGGATGCTCGGGGAAGCGGGCGGCCATCGCCTCCGGTGAGACGAGCACGTGGCTGAAGTTGCCGCGCCGCAGGGGCTCGGAGGCATCGAGCGTCGCGTGGACGCGGATCGCGACAAATGCGTCCTGAAGCGGCGCACGCGTCCGAGCATGGGCGTGCACGTCCCCGGTGGCCACGCACCGCAGCCCGAGCCGGCGCGCCAACTGCTCACGACGCCGGTTGCGCGCGCGATCGTGGCGCAGGAACGGTCGCTGGAGCTCGATCCGCAGACGTTCCGGCCCGAACGCGTCCCGCAGCGTGCGCAGTGTCGGCTCGTCCTCGACGCCGTGCGTCGCGCAGCCGCTCAGGCAGACGAGACCCTCGCTGTGCGCGAGAACCGTCTCGAGCCCCACCGACGGCTCCCCGACCGGTGCCCCCGGCCGACCGTCGCGCGTATGCGCATGGCCCGCGGTGATGATCCGGCACAGGTTCGACCAGCCGCGGGCGTCGGCGACGAGCAGTGTGAGGTGGTGTCTCCCATGCGGACCGTCCGCAGCGAGGTCGATCTCCGCCCCGTGGATCGCGCGCAACCCGAGGCCCCTCGCCGCGACGGCGAACTCCATCGAGCCGGACACCGAGTTGTGGTCGGTGAGCGCCAGCGCCTCGTACCCGAGCGACAGCGCCGTCGCCACGAGCTCGTCGGGCAGCGAGGCCCCGTCGAGGAACGAGAACGCCGAATGGCAGTGGAGCTCCGCGTATCGCATGAGGGAACACATGTTCGCATGCGATCCGGCGGAACGGAATCTCGATCCGCCGCCCCTTGACAAGTTATTAGTTGCTGCTAACTTATGGCGCGCTTCTTAGCAGTTACTACTTTCAAGGAGATGGCACCCGTGTCTGACACCCGCACCCGCACGTGGACGCTCGTCCTCGTGTCCGTCGGCCTGTTCATGGTCGTCCTCGACAACCTGGTGGTGAGCGTCGCCCTCCCGAGCATCCACGCGAGCCTCGGTGCCTCCGTGCAGGCGCTCGAGTGGACCGTCAACGCCTACACGCTCTCCTACGCGGTCCTGCTCCTCACGGGCGCCGCGCTCGGGGACCGGTTCGGCCGCCGCCGGATGTTCATGGCGGGTATCGCGCTGTTCACGCTCGCCTCCGCCGGCGCCGCGCTTGCCCCGTCCGCCGGCCTCCTGATCGCCGCCCGCGCGGTTCAGGGCGTCGGTGCCGCGATCGCGACACCGCTCACGCTCACCCTGCTCGCCGACGCGTTCCCGCCCGCCCAGCGCGGACTGGCGCTCGGCGTATGGTCGGGGATCAGCGGCATCGCCGTGGCGCTCGGGCCGCTCGTCGGTGGCGCCGTCATCGACGCCGGCTCCTGGCACGACATCTTCTGGATCAACGTGCCGGTTGGGGCCGTGCTCGTGCCGCTCATCGCCCGTCGCCTGCAGGAGAGCCACGGCCCGGTGCGACGGCTCGATCTGCTCGGGCTCGGGCTCGGCTCGGCCGGCCTGTTCGGCCTCGTGTACGGGCTCGTCCGCAGCCAGACGCTCGGCTGGGGCGCGGCCGAGGTGCTCGCCGCGCTCGGCGCGGGCGCCGTGCTCATCGTCGCGTTCGTCGTGCACGAGCGGCGCACCGACGCACCGATGCTGCCGATGGAGTTCTTCGCCCGCCGCGGCTTCGCGGTCACGAACGGCATCTCGCTCGCGATGTACTTCGGGATGTTCGGTTCGGTCTTCTTCCTCAGCCAGTTCCTCCAGGACGTGCTCGGCAACTCGCCGCTGCAGGCGGGCGTGAAGCTGCTCGCGTGGACCGGCGCGACCCTCATCGTCGCCCCGCTCGCCGGGATGCTCTCCGAGCGCTACGGCTCGCGGCTGTTCATGGCCGCCGGCCTCGCCCTGCAGGCGCTCGCGCTGGGGTGGATCGCGTCGCTGGCCGCGACCCACGTTCCGTACACGGAGCTGATCGCCCCGTTCGTGCTCGGCGGCTCGGGGATGGCGCTCGTCTTCGCCCCGTCGGCCAATGCCGTGCTCGCCTCCGTGCGCACCGACCAGGCCGGCCAGGCGTCCGGCGCCACGAACGCGATCCGGGAGCTCGGGGGGGTGCTCGGCGTCTCGGTGCTCGCGACCGTGTTCACGAGCCACGGGGGCTATGGCAGCGCTCAGGCGTTCGTGAACGGGCTCACCCCCGCGCTGTGGGTCGGGACCGCGGTGCTCGCGCTCGGGGCGGTGCTGCCGCTCGTGTTGCCCTTCAACACCCGCGAATCGGCGCTTGAGCACGCCGCCTCCGAGGCCGCCGAGCGCGAGGTGCAGGCCGGTGGCGCACCCGCGCCGGCTCTCGGCGCCCGGCCGACCGTCGCGTAGCATCGGCGGGCGATCATGGCCAGCGCCTCCACGCAGAAGACGGCGCGACAGCGCGTTCCGGCCTCCGAGCGCCGGGACGCGCTGATCGAGGCCGCGATCCCCGAGTTCGCGGCCGGCGGCTTTCACGGCACGCCCGTCGACCGGATCGCGCGGCGCGTCGGCGTCGCTCAGCCGTACGTCTTCAGCCTGTTCGGCTCCAAGCGCGAATTGTTCCTCGCGGCGGTCGATCGCTGCTTCGCACGTGTGACCGAGCTTCTGACCCGCGGGGCCGAGGAGTTCGACCCGACGATCGCCGCCGAGGACGCGACCATCTTCCGGGCGATGGGCAACGCCTACACGCTCGCGCTCGCCGAGGAGCGCGAGCTGCTCATGCTGCAGATGCAGGCATACGCCGCCTGCGAGGACCCTGTCATCCGCGATCACGTGCGGCGCGGGTACGCCCGGCTCGTCCGCCACGCCGAACGGCTCGCCGGCGATGCCGCCACCCAGGAGCAGCTCGACGAGTTCTTCCGCTACGGCATGTGGCTCAACGTCGCGGCGGCGATGGGCGTCGAAGATCTGTCGGCGGGCTGCGCGTGGATCCGCGAGGAGCTCGGTGCGGAGCCCGACGCGACGCCTCACGAGCTCAAGCCTCGCTCCGGCGGCTGAACCGCGGGTCGCCTCGCTGCGTCAGGTGCCGAGCAGCCTGTAGAGGTCGTCGAGCACGCTCGCGCGGGCGTGCTCCCACTCGAAGTCGCTCACCCGAACCGGTCGCCAGCCGTGACCGCTGAGCGCACGGTCCTTGGCCCGGTCGCGATCGAAGTCATCGACAGCGACGTGGTACGGGCGGCCGTCGAGCTCGAGCGTGACCCGCTGCTCGATCCACACCACGTCGATCTCGTAGCCGAGCAGCCGCTGGTTGTACAGCGGGCGCAGGAGCCGCGGGTCGCCGCGCGCGTGCTCCTGGAAGTCGGCCTCCAGCGATGACCTGCGGTCCTCGCTGCCGGGGAGGTAGCGCTGGAGGGCGGCCCGGGCGAGACCGACTCCGGGCCGGTGTGGATGAGCGTCGATCGCCTGCTGCAGGGCGGCGCGGTCGAACTGCCCGGTGCGGATCGACTCGCGGATGAGCCGCTGGATCTCGCCGGGCCGCTCGGTGCGGGCGAGGTCGATGATGATCCGCGGAACGGTCGCGGTGAGCAGACCGTTGTGCATGCGTGCCGCGCGATGGTCAATCGGAATCGTCGTGCGATGCAGGCGCAGTCCGGGCCGGCGGTGCGGGGTGTGCTCAGCGGGCACGGTCAGCTCGATCACCGACGGATACTGGCGCAGACCGCGCCGCGCCGCCGCGATGCGGTGACTGAGGAAGGCACGCGGCCCGGCAACGAGTTGCGCGGCATGCAGCCGCCCGTCCAGCGTCAGCCGGCAGTGGCCGAGCGCATAGACGCCGTGGTAGATGCGGATCAGCTGGCCGCGGGCGACCATGCCCGCGATCTCGTCGGGCGTGAAGCCGATCGCGATGAGCTGCGCGTATCCAATGGTGCCCCACTGGCGTTCGGCGATCGCCCGCATCGCTCTTTGGGCGCTTCGTGCGGCCATACGCAGTTAAGAGCGCCCAGAGAAACGTTGTTCACCCCTCTTGTGCGCACTGTGGGCGCCAAACCAGTCCACACCCCGGATCAGACGCCCAGAGAACCCAGCGGGGCGGGGGCTCAAGCGCGCACGGGCGATCGGACGGCACCCTGGGCGCCAAACCGGTCCTCACGCCCAATCTGACGCCCAGGGACCGCGGGCCACAACCGCGCGCGGAAGATCGCAGCGCACTGTGGGCGTCAAGCCGCTCCTCACGCCCAGGGGCCCTGACGCCCCGCGCGGACAACCGGAGCGCACCCTGGGCGCCAAAACGGTCCACACCCCCGATCAGACGCCCAGAGAGCCGCAGCGGGGCGGGGAGCGGCGCGCGCACAAGGCAACGCGCGAGGACGACCGGAGCGCGACGGGAGCCGGTGGAGCGGGCGCGGGCTATCGGGCCGACGCCGACTCGGGGTGGCGCGGCAGCCCGTCGTCGGGCAGCGGCTCCCAGGAAGCGGCGTAGGCGACGAACTGACGGGCGGTGGGACGGATCCCGGGATCGTCGTCGAGCACGCCGAGCCGGACGCCGACCCACTCGGAGCCGCTGCGGCTGAACATCGCCGAGCCGCAATCGCCGCAGAAGAACTTCTCCGCGCCGTCGGGAGGATTCCAGGAGCGCAGGCGATCCTCGCCGCGCACGATCCTGAAGCCCGACGCCGCGACGCGGGCGTTGGCCGAGGCGGCGGTGCCGGTGCGCCTCTGGCAGCGGGTGCAGTGGCAGTAGGTGGAGCCGGCGAACGGCTCGGTGACCTCGAACCGGACCGCGCCGCAGTTGCAGGTGCCGGTGAGCGGTGGGCTCACGAGGACCGCCCCGCTCCGCGGTTGCCGGGGTCCGCGAGCGGGCTCACGAGGCGACCGCCGCTGTCTGGACGAGGTCGCGCTCGGGAACGATCCGCCAGCGGTTCGCGACGCCGGCGAGCCGCCCGTCGAGCGTCCAGCGGTCGGCCTGCTCCTCGCCGTCGAACTCGGGGTGGCCGCCCTTGAGCAGCATCGAGCCCGTGTTGTCGCCGAGCCGCCGGATCTCCGCGACATCATCATCGCTGAGGCGCATCTCCACGGGAAGCGCGGCGAGCTCGGCGCGCTTGTCCTCGATCGGACGCGCGGCCGGACCGACCTCCTGGATGAGCGAGGGCGCGACGCAGCCGACAGGCTCGTGCGCGAGGTTCCACTGGCAGGCGAGCTGGATCATCGACAGGCCGGCGCGCTCGGCGATCGGACGCATCGGCGCCATGCGCTGAAGACCCGTCTCAATCCAGCCGGCGGGGCGGAAGCCGCGGTGGTCGCCGCGCGCGAGCTCGGCGCCCGGACGCAGATCGTCGAAGAACAGCCCACCGTAGTCGACGACGCGCGTGATCAGTCGGACATCCGCGGCGGCGGCGGCCCCGAGCACCAGCTCCCCGGGCCACGGCTCGAGCGGGCCGAGGATCACCATCGCCCAGTCGATCCGGTCCCCGAAGCGCTCGAGGCAGTCGATGAGGTCGAGCGTGAAGCCGTTGGCGGGGCCCGGCGCGACGCCGATCAGCCGCGTGAGCCCGGCGTCGCGGAGCGCGGCCATCCCGTCCCATACCGCTTCGCTCGTGTAGCCGGTGCGGTCGGGGTTGTGCAGGAGCAGCAGGTCGAAGAAGTCCAGGCCGCAGCGCTGCAGCGAGCGCTCGGTCGCCATCCGCAGGTACGAGGCGTATTCCCCGGGGCCGCGCAGCGCGGGATCGGTGAAGCGCGGAAAGCCCTTGGCACCGGCCCGCTCGCCCTCATAGAAGTCGTGGCCGACCGCGCCGACGACGCACACCGACGCGCGCGGGACGCCGGCGAGCGCCCGGCCGAGCATCGCGTCGGCCTCGCCGGTGCCGTACACGTCGGCGGTGATGACTGTGTCGATCCCGCCGCCGGGGCGCATGAGCGCGACGAAGCGCCCGTCGTCGATCGGCTCGCCGTAGTGCATGAAGCGCCCGCCGCTCCAGGTGCCGACGGCGACGCGGCCGGGATCGAGGGCGGGATCGAGGGCGGGGCGTGCGGGCATACCCGCAGCTTAGAGCTGATCGAGCGCGGTCCGATAATCATCAGCACGTTATATATTCGCCTTATGCTTTCCGGCGCCGCACCGCCTGCCGTCCCCTCCCCGGAGGTTCTGGAGACCGCGCGGACCCTCGCGGACTTCATGCGCTTCATGGTGCGGCTGCCGGACAACGACGGGGTGAGCCTCGCGGAGCTCGGAGCGCTCGGCGCGCTCGTGCGACGGGGATCGCTGCGAATCTGCGAGCTCGCGGCCGACCAGGAGATGACCCAACCCGGGATGACCCAGCTCGTCACGCGGCTCGAGCGCGAAGGTCTCGTCGCTCGCGCCCCCGACCCGGCTGACCGGCGAGCCGTGCGCGTCCTGCTCACCGAGGCGGGACGGGAGCTGTTCCGCGAGCGCGACGCCAGCCGCTCCGCGCGGTTCGGGGAGCTCTACCGACAACTTGACGAGGAGGAGCGGGGCCGCCTGCGGGCGGCGCTGCCGGTCCTCACCCGCCTGATGGAGATCAAGGAGTCCGAGACCGGTGGACTCACGTAGCGCCGCACAGCAGGCCAGCCCGTTCCGCCAGCCGAAGGCGGTGTGGGCGGTCGCCTTCGCCTGCGTCGTCTCGTTCATGGGCATCGGACTCGTCGACCCGATCCTCAAGACACTCGCCGGTCAGCTGCGGGCGACACCGTCGCAGGTGGAACTGCTCTTCACCAGCTACCTCGTGATCACCGCGCTCGCGATGCTCGTCACCGGCTGGGTCTCCAGCCGCATCGGTCCGAAGCGGACCCTCATCAGCGGGCTCATCCTGATCGTGTGCTTCGCCGCCGCCGCCGGCTCGGTGAACAGCATCGCCGGGATCGTCGGCTTCCGGGCCGGCTGGGGCCTCGGCAACGCGCTGTTCATCGCCACCTCGCTCGCGGTGATCGTCAGCTCGGCGGCCGGCGGGTTCAGCGGCGCGATCATCCTGTATGAGACCGCGCTCGGGGTGGGGATCGCGATCGGACCGCTGCTCGGCGGCGCCCTCGGCGAGATCTCGTGGCGGGGGCCGTTCTACGGCGTCTCGGTGCTCATGGGCATCGCGCTCCTCGCGACGGTGATGATGCTCCCCCGAACTCCCGCGCCGGCGCACCGTCAGGCGCTCTCGGAGCCGCTCAGGGCGCTACGGCACCGCGCGCTGGCGACGACGAGCGTTGTCGGGCTGCTCTACAACTGGGCGTTCTTCACGGTGCTCGGCTACTCGCCGTTCCTCATGGGGATCGACAGCCCGATCCGGCTCGGCCTCGTGTTCTGCGGCTGGGGGCTGCTGCTCGCGGTGTTCGCCATCTTCGGCGCCCCGCGGCTGCAGCGCCGCTTCGGCACCGCGCCCGTCCTCTACGGCAACCTGCTGCTCATGGCCTGCGACTTGGGGCGATCGCGCTCTTCCCCTACAACCACAGCGTCGTCATCGTGGCGACGATCGTCTCGGGGGTCTTCTGCGGCGTCAACAACACGCTCGTCACCACCGCGGTGATGAGCATCGCCCCGGTCGAGCGCCCGGTCGCCTCGGCGACGTACGGCTTCGTGCGCTTCATCGGCGGCGGACTCGCCCCGTGGATCTCGGGGATCCTCGTCAACCACTTCGGCGCCCACCTGCCGTTCGCGATCGGAACCGGAACGCTGATCGCGGCGGCAATCGCCCTCTCGACGGTGCACCGGACCCTGTCCGCCGCCGATCACGGCGAGATCGCGCAGCCGCAGCTCGACCCGCTCGACCGCGTCGAGGCCGAGAACCCGTACGCCGCGGCCGACCCGCTCGGGACCGCGAGCTGACCGCGCCGCGCGGCGGCTCCGCGGCCGGCGGCACCGGACGCGTCGCGCGGCCCGCCGCCGGCCAGCCCGGCCTGTCCCCCGGGCCGGTCTCACCTCCGCTGGCCTCACCCCGCTGGCGCCACCCACCCCGGGCCGGCCTCACCCCCGCTGGCGCCACCACCGCCCGCTGCGCAGATCGCGGAACACGACGACGTTGCGCCCGTCGGTGGTGACGAGCTCCCAGTAGCGGCGGCGCATCGGAGTCGCCGTCCACCACCGGTCCTCGATCAGCCAGGACTCGCGCACCGCATCGACCTCACGCCCGGCCACGTGCAACGGCCGCCCGTGATCATCGGCCTCGACCGCGACGCGCACGGGGGTGGCCAGCCGATGCGGCCGCGCCGCCATTACACGCTCTCCGTGACGTTCATACACACTTTCTGCGTATATTTCCACCATGAACCTCGTGCGCCAGGCCAGCGGTGACCTCTTCCCCACCGACGTGCCGATCCCGGCGAGTCAGATGATCGGGCGCGCCGACGACATCCGCGACGTCACCGCCGCCCTGCTGGGCGCGACGAACCTCGTGATGGCCGGGCCCCGGCGCACCGGCAAGACGAGCGTCTGCGAGGCGGCACTCACCCGCTGCCGTCGGCGGGGCTGCTACGTGACCCGGCTCGACCTCTTCCGGATCGCGGACGCCGGCGAGCTCGCGGAGGCGCTCGCGCTCGGGGTGATCGCCAACCGCTCGGCGAGCCACCGGATCATCCGCCGCGCGCGCGAGCTCGGCCGCGCAGCGCTCAGCGCCACCCAGGCCTCGGCGATGCTCAAGCTCCAGCGCGAACTCGGCGACGCGATCGAATTCGCGATCACCCCGGGCGGGGCGGCGCAGGATCCGGCCCGGGCACTCGACCTCGCCCTCGCGTTGCCCGAGCGGGTCGCGGTCGCCGACGGTCGGCGCCTCGTGCTCTTCTTCGACGAGTTCCAGGAACTCGCGAGCGAGCGCAGACCCTACGGCGACCCCGACGCGGTGACGAACCGGATGCGGGCGATCTTCCAGCGCAGCACGAGCGTGAGTCACCTGTTCGCCGGGAGCCTCGAGCACGTGATGCGCGACCTGTTCGCCCCCCAGCAGCGGGCCTTCAGCGGCTTTGGCAGCTTCCACACCCTGCGGCCGATCCCGGCCGAGGACTGGCGGACGGGCCTGCGCGAGCGGTTCGCCGCCGACGAGTGCACGATCGGCGATGCGGCGCTCGACCGGCTGGTGTCGCTCGGGGAGGGCCATCCCCGGGCGACGATGCGCATCGCCCAGCAGACCCACCTCGTCTCCGTCCAGCTCGCCCAGCGCATGATCGACCTCGACATCGTCGAGCTCGGCCACCAGGCGGCGCTCAACGGCGACCGGCCGACGATGGAGCAGACAGTCGAGACGATCCGGCGCCTGCACAAGAACGCGCTGCTCGTCGCCCGCACGGTCGCGCTCGGCCAGCCGCTGCCGCGACGCCTGGCGCCCGCCATCCGCGACCGGACGCTCAAGCGACTGGAGCACGCCGGACTGCTTGAGCACCCGGCCCGGGGCGAGTGGCGGATCGTCAACCCGCTGCTCGCCGAGTACCTCCGGCAGCTCGACCCATACACATGATCTGTGTACGTCTTCCACAGGCATGGTGAGCAGGCGCTCCCGGCTCATGCCTCGAACGGCGTGAGCACCACCCGCCGCTCCGGAATGCGGGAATCGGGGTCCACCTCGAGCACGCGCAGCGCGGCGTCGGGACCGGCGGCCGCCCGGGCCTGGCGGATCGCCTCCCGCAACCGCCCGAAGCGGGCCTCCGCCGGATCCTCGAGCAGCGCACGCTGATCGGCGGCGGGCGGGCCGAAGCGCTCGACGGCGAGCGCCAGCCGCTCGGCGGGAGCGGGCAGGCGGGCGAGGTGGGGCACGAGCGCGAGGCGCATCCGCACCGGATCGGAGAGGGCTTCGCGGAACACGACCGGGACGCGCCAGGTCCCGCCGCGCTCGACGAGCACGGCCGAGACGACGACCGCCCGCAGCGTCCGCGCCCGTCGCTCACGACGGGCCAGCAGACGGTCGACGAGCAGTCCGAGACCCTGTTCCAGCTGAGGGCCCGAGGCCGCCTCGGGCAGGTCGAGCGACTCGCGCAGGACCTCTCCCGGCACCCGGGGCCGCAGCGGCGTGTCGCCCCCGCGGGCGAGCTCGTGGGCAAGCAGGCCGATTCGACCGAAGCGGTCGGCGACCGCCCCGGTGGGAAGCGCGGCGAGCTGTCCGAGCGTGGCGACCCCCAGGCGCTCAAGCGCCTCGGGCAGCTCTGCGAGCGCCGGCCGTGCCCGCAGCAGCGCGACGGGCAGCGAGGCCAGGTAGTCCCGCGCGAGTTCCGGGCCCACGATCTCCGCGCGGCGGTGCCGGGATCGCGTCGCGGCCGCCACCGCGGCGAACCGCGTCGGCGCCACGCCGATCCGGGCGGGCGCGCGCAGCGCGGCACGCGTCCTGCGCAACACGCCGTCGAGCCCCCCATGCAGCGAGAGCAGACCGCGCGCGTCGAAGCACGCGAGCCCCGCCCGCTCGGGCTCGACCGCCGCGCCGATCGACTCCAGGCGGACGAGGAGCCGCTCCCAGAGCTCGGCCACGCCCGCCGGATCGGGCGGCACGAGCCGGAGCTCCGGACAGCGCGAGAGCGCCTCGCCGAGCCGCATCCCGGGGTGGATCCCGAACGCCTCGGCCGCGAGCGAGACCTCGCCCACCTGCTGGACCCCGCCCGGCTCGGGCGCGAGCGCGATCGGCTGCCGCATGAGCTCCGAGCGATCGCCGATGGCGGTGATGAGCGCGAACCGTGGGATGAGAACACAGACGATCATGACCCGGAACACATGTTCGCATACAGGGCGGCGGAACACGCATGACCTCCCCTCTATCGTGCGCGCGATGGCGACCGATCCGACCAACCGCGGCGACGCGCTCGGGATGGAACCGGCCGAGATGCGCCGACTCGGCCATTGGGTGGTCGACCGCGTCGTCGACCATTTCGAGCGCCGCGCCGACGGCCCGGCGATCGCCGCAGGAGACGCCGATGAGCTCCGCGCGGCGCTCGGCGGTCCCCTCCCGCGCGGGCCCGGCGACCCGCTCGACGCGATGCAGACGCTCACCGAGGTCGCGCTCGCCCACATGCAGCACGGCGACCATCCCCGGTTCTTCGCGCGGGTCCCCGGACCGTCGTCGTTTGCGGGGGTGCTCGGCGAGTGGCTCGGGACCGGGTTCAACGCGATCGCCTCCTCCTGGGGCGGGGGATCGGGCCCGGCGACAGTCGAGCTGGTGGCGCTCGACTGGCTGCGCGAGGCGCTCGGCCTGCCCGAGGGAGCCGAGGGCGTGCTCGTGAGCGGCGGCTCAATGGCGAATCTCACCGCGATCGCGGCCGCGCGCGCGAACGCCGGCCCCGGCGTCGCCTACCTGTCTGACCAGACTCATTCCTCGATCGCCCGCGGCCTGGCCGCGCTCGGCTTCCCCGCCGAGGAGGTCCGCATCCTGCCCTCCGACGAGGATCTCCGCCTGCCCGTCGCCGAGCTTCAGCAGGCGATCGACGCGGACCGCAACGCCCACCGGGAGCCCCGAATCGTGATCGCCACCGCGGGCACGACGAACACCGGCGTGGTCGACCCGCTTCCCGAGCTTGGCGACCTCTGCGAGCAGGAGGGACTGTGGCTGCACGTCGACGGCGCCTACGGCGCGCCCGCCGCCCTGTGTCCCCGCGGCCGTACGGCACTCAAAGGCCTCGAACGAGCCGACTCGCTCGTCCTCGACCCGCACAAGTGGCTGTTCCAGCCCTACGACGTCGGCTGCCTCTATATGCGTCCCGGCGCGCTCACCGCGGCCTTCCGGATGGATCCCGAGTACCTCGTCGACGTCATGGCGAGACGCGGCGAGATCGACATGCGCAACCGCACGCTCGAGCTCACCCGACGCTCGCGTGCTCTCAAGCTCTGGTTGAGCCTGAGGGTCTACGGGATCGACGCGATCGGCACGGCGGTCGAGCGGGGGATCGAGCTTGCGGAGCAAGCGCAGGATCTCATCCGCGACGATGAACGGTTCACGCTCGTCACCCCCGCACAGCTCGGCATCGTCACGTTCGCGCTCGTCGATGGCGACGAGACCGCGCACCGAGAGGCCGCCGCGCGACTCGCCGCCGACGGCTATGCGGCGGTCACCGCCACGTCGCTCAAAGACCGCTCGGTCCTGCGGCTGTGCACGATCAACCCGAGTACGACCGAGGACGATCTCCGCGGCACGCTCGAGCGGCTTGCGACCGTCCCCCCGCGCACCTGACCCCCGTGGTCAGGGCGATGACGACCGGGCCGCGACGCGCCGATTTCCGTCCGAACGCGTCGGCACCATGGCGCGTCCATGCCGCCCGCCCTGCGACCGCCCGTCAACCGCCATCCCCTGCGCGCCTGGCAGCGGCGGGCGATGGAGGCGCTCGCGGGCTGGAGCGGCGCCGAGCCGATCCTCATCTCGGCCGCGCCGGGGGCGGGGAAGACCCGACCCGCGCTCGAATACGCGCGCGCGCAGCTCAAGGCCGGCGCGATCGGCGCGCTGATCGTCGCCTGTCCGACGGCGCCGCTCACGCGCCAGTGGGCGCACGCCGCGCATGAGCTCGGGATCGATCTCGCACCCGACGCGGACTCGCCGCGGCCTCCGGCGGGCTTCCACGGCGTATCGGTCACCTACGCGCGGATCGCCAGGGCGCCGCGTCGCTGGGCGAGCGCGCTGCCGCGGGCGACGCTGCTCATCGCCGACGAGGCCCACCATCTCGGCGAGGATCTCACGTGGGGCGAGTCGTTCGCCACCGCGTTCGCCGACCGGGCGCACTGGCTGCTGTTGTCCGGGACGCCGTTCCGCTCCGACGCGACGCCGATTCCGGGGGTGAGCTACGACAGCGAGGGGATCGCCGAGCCGGACGTCTCCTACACGTTCGCGGAGGCGGTTGCCGACGGCGTCTGCCGGCCGGTCTGCTTCGTCGCCTATGACGGGACGCTCAGCTGGCGCAGCGGCGACGACGTGATCGAGTCCGGCTTCGACACCGTCCTCTCCACGCGCGAGGCGAGTCGCCGCTACCGGACCGCGATCTCGACCGAGCTTCCCGACGGGCTGCCGCGGATCCTGCGCGAGGCCGACGCCCGGCTGCGCACCGTGCGCCAGGACGGGCACCCGGACGCGGGCGGGCTGGTCGTCGCCGCCGACTCCGAGCACGCCCGCCAGATCGCGAAGCTGCTGCGCGGAGCGACGGGGCGCGCGCCCGTCGTCGTGCTCCACGCCGAGGCCCGCGCGGCGCGGCGGCTCGCCGAGTTCCGCACCTCCCGCGAGCCGTGGATCGTCGCGGTGAACATGGTCTCCGAGGGGGTCGACATCCCCCGCCTCCGGGTCGGCGTCTACGCGACCGCGGCGAAGACCCCGCTCATCTTCCGCCAGATCGTCGGCCGGTTCGTGCGCGTGATCCCCGACCGACCGCCCGAGCCGAGCTGGCTGTACGTCCCCGCCGACCCGGTGCTGCGCGAGCATGCCGCGACGATCGAACGCGAGGTCCGCCGTGCGCTCCGCCGCCCCGGAGAGCCCGACCCCGCCGAGCTTGAGGAACCGCGCGAGCGCCGGCAGACCGAGCGCACCCCGGCGCTCGACTTCGAGCCGGTGAGCGCCGACGTCGCGCCGCAGCTGTCGCTGTTCGGCGGTTCCACCGCCGTCGCCGCCGCGCCGCGGCCGGTGCCCGCCGCGGCGCGCTGGCTCACACCCGAACCGGAACCCGTGGAAGCCCGGGCCGAGCCCGCCGCGGTCCCGGCGTTCGAGCGCCGCGCGCGGCTGCGCGACGAGCGCCACCGGCTCGTGAGCGAGGTGCGGCGCCGCGACGGCACAAGCCACCGAGAGATCAACGCCTGGCTGAACCGCGCGCTCGGGATCGCGAGCGTCGAGCAGGCGACGCTCCCGCAGCTCGAGAGATCGGTCGAGCTCCTCCTGGACAGGCTCACCGCGCGGCGCTGACGCAAGCTGCGACGGCGAACCGGACCGGCACGGCGTAGGATCGCCGGGATGGAGGGCACGGTGGCGCAGTTCGAGGAGGGCACGGTGGTGCAGTTCGAGGAGGGCACGGTGGTGCAGTTCGAGGAGGGCACGGTGGCGCAGTTCGAGGAGGGCACGGTGGCGCAGTCCGAAGCAACCAGCGACGTGGGGTACGAGGTGCCGCGCGAGTGCCTCGAGCGCTATGCCGATCTGCTCGTCAACTACGCGCTCGGCTCAGGCGCCGGGATCGCGCCCGGCGACGTCGTCTGGCTCCAGGCGCCGGAGAGCGCCAAGCCGCTGTATGCCGAGCTCTGCCGCGCGGTCTGGCGCGCCGGCGGGATGACGATCAGCGGCTACCGCCCGGACGCCGACGCGGACACGAACCTGGAGCGCGACTTCTACGAGATCGCCTCCGAGGAGCAGATCTCCCGCTTCCTGAAGCGCTACATGCGCGGCATCGCCGAGGAGGTCGACCATCTCATCCAGATCGAGGCCGAGGCCGACCCGCACGCGCTCAGCGCAACCGACCCGGCGAAGATCCTCACCCGTGAGGTGGCCCAGCGCCCGATGTCCCGCTGGCTCGACGACAAGGAGAGCGCCGGGAAGTTCAGCTGGACGATCGGCCTCTACGGGACCGAGGCGATGGCGGCCGAGGCGCGCCTCACGCTGCGCGAGTACTGGGAGCAGATCATCGCCGCCTGCTTCCTCGACCACGAGGATCCGAAGGCGGAGTGGCGCGCGGTCGAATCCCAGATCCAGGCGACGGTGGCCGCGCTGTGCGCGCTGCCGATCGACACACTCCACGTGCGCGGCGACGACGTCGACCTGCGCGTCGCCCTCGGCGAGCGTCGCCGCTGGGTCGGCGGCGAGGGCAAGAACATCCCGAGCTTCGAGATCTTCACCTCTCCGGACTGGCGCGGCACCGAGGGCCGGATCCGCTTCTCCGAGCCGCTCTACACGCACGGCAACCTCATCACCGGCGTCGAGCTGGAGTTCGCCGGCGGCCGCGTCGTCCGGGCGCGGGCGGCCGAGAACGAGCCGCTGCTCACCGAGATGCTCGCCGCCGAGAACGCCGACCGGGTCGGCGAGTTCTCGCTCACCGATGCGCGCTTCTCCCGCATCACGAAGTTCATGGCGACGACGCTCTACGACGAGAACGTCGGTGGTCCCTTCGGCAACACGCATATCGCGGTCGGGCGCGCGTACCGTGACTGCTACGCCGGGGACCCGACCGAGCTGGCGAGCGAGGACTGGGACCGGCTCGGCTTCAACGACTCCCCGATCCACACCGACATCGTGTCCACGACCGACCGCGAGGTGACCGCGACGCTGCGCGACGGCAGCACCCGCACGATCTACGCAGGCGGGCACTTTCAGCTCGACGCGCTCGCCTGAGCGCGCCGCCGACCGGCCGGGACTCGCGCGAGGCTCCGGGGCCGAGGCTCCGGTTCAGAGATCGAGTCGCTCGAAGGCTCTGAGATAGGCCTCGGTGTAGGTGGGGAACTGCGCGACGGTGTCGCGGAGCACGTCGATCGGGGTGTGGGTTTTGATCGCGAGGGCGGCGTAGTGGATCCATTCGCCGGCCAGCGGGCTGACGGCCCAGGCGCCGATCAGGGTGCGGGTCCGGCGGTCGGCGATGATGCCGAGCTCGCCGCCGGGGTCTCTCTCGTAGGTCCAGGGCCGGGCGATCGCGTCCGCGAGCTCGATGGTGGCGGTGTCGGTGTCGGTGCCGCGTTGCGCGGCCTGGTCGGCGGTGAGGCCGACGGCGGCGATCTCGGGGTCTGAGAAGACGACGCGGGGGATGGCGCTGTAGTCGGCGTGGGCGGGCTGGCCGGTGATGTCGGCGCAGGCGATGCGGCCCTGGTACATGCCGACGTGGGTGAACGGCATCACGCCGGTGACGTCGCCGATCGCCCAGACGCCCTCGGCGGCGCGGCAGCGCTCATCGATCTTGATCCCCGTGGGGTCGGGGTCGATCCCGATCGAGTCCAGGCCGATGCCGCCCACGCGCGGGGCGCGGCCGGTGGCGATGAGCAGCTCGGCGGCGGTGAGCGTCTCGCCGTCCTCGAGGGTGATGGTGCGCCGGCCGTCGCTGCTGCCCGCCTCGGTCGCGTTGGCGCCGAGGTGCAGCGTGATGCCGTCGGCGCGCAGCCGCTCGGCGATCAGCTCGCTGACGCGGGGCTCCTCGCGGGGCAGCAGCCGCTCGGCGGCCTGGATCAGGGTGACCTCGGTGCCGAAGCGCCGCATGAACTGCCCGAGCTCGATCCCGACCGGCCCGCCGCCGAGGATCAGGATGCTGTCGGGGATCTCCGTGAGAGTGGTCGCCTCGCGGTTGGTCCAGTAGCCGCCCGGTGCCAGCCCGGGGATGTCCGGGATCCGGGGGTCGCTGCCGGTGGCGATCACGACCCGGTCGGCGTGGAGCGTCTGGCCGGCGACCTGCACGCGGCCGGGGCCGGCGAGCGTGCCGTCGCCCTTGTAGACGCGCACCCCCTCCCTCTCATAGCCGTCGATCTGGGCGCCGTCGTCGAGGTGGCGGATCATGTAGTCGCGGTACTCCGCGATCCGCGCCCAGTCCTGCTCCGGGGCGGAGGTGCCGGCGGTCCGCTGCGCCTCGCCGCGAACCTCGGCGGGGCGCAGCAGCGTCTTCGACGGGATGCACGCCCAGTAGGCGCACTCGCCGCCGACCAGCTCCCGCTCGATCAGCGCGGTGCGCAGCCCCCCGCGGTTCAGCCGCGATGCCGCGACCTCACCCGCCGGACCGGCCCCGATCACGATCGCGTCGAAATGCTCACTCATCCGTCGTCCACCTTCCGGTCGTTGTCAGCGGTCATGCGTGTCGCAGAGCTGCGGTCCTGAGTCACTTCTGTCCCGTCGCTGTCTCGATGTCCGCCGACCGCGTGGCCTTCAATGGACGGGTCGCCGTTGGCGGCGACGCGGGCGAGGCGGGGTCATGCGGCGCAGCACGAGAGCGTGGCCACGTCGCGGCCGAAGGCTTGGGCGGCGAGCTTGAGCCCCTCGGCCATCGTCAGATACGGCGCCCAGGTCGAGGCGAGCTCCTGCACGGTCAGGCCGGCTGTGATCGCCAGCACGGCTGATTGGATCACCTCCGCGGCCGAGTCGGCGATGATGCTCGCGCCCAGCAGCCGCCCGGTGTCGGCCTCGGCGATGAGCTTGAACAGGCCCGTCGTGTCCCGGTTGACCAGCGCGCGGGGGATCGCCTCCAGCGGCAGCAGGCTCGTCCGCACCTCGAACCCCCGCTCGCGCGCCTCAGCCTCGGTCAGGCCGGCGCGGGCGATCTGCGGGCTGGTGAAGATGACCTGCGGCAGGTTTGCGAACTCCAACCGGTCGCTGTCGCCCTGCAGTGCGTTCTGGGCGGCGGTCGCGCCGCCGGCGGCGGCGACGTAGACGAACTGCGGCTGGTTGCTCACATCCCCGGCGGCGAAGATCGACGGGACGCTCGTGCGCTGGTGCTCATCGACGACGATCGCCCCCCGCGCATCGGTCTCGACACCCACAGTCTCCAGTCCGAGGTTCTCGGTGTTCGGTTGGCGGCCGGTCGCGACGAGGATCCCATCGACCCGAACCTCCACCGTCTCCGAACCCACCTGCACCTCGAGCACCTTCTCGCCGTCCTGGACCCGGACGCGCTGGGTGGCGGCGTGCTCAAGCACCGTGTGCCCCTGGCGTTCGAGCACGTCCCGGATCGTCTGGGAGATCTCGGGCTCTGAACGGGGTGTGATCGCCCGGCGCGAGAGGAACGTGACCTGGGTGCCGAAGCCTCCGAACATCTGCCCGAGCTCCAGCCCGACGGCGTTCGCGCCGATCACCGCCAGCCGCGCCGGCGCGTCCGTCACCTCAAGCGCCGTCGTCGAGGTCAGATAGCCGGCGTCGGCGAGACCGTCGATCGGGGGGATGGCCGGGCGCGCACCGGTCGAGATCAGGATCGCGCCGGCCGTGATCTCCCGCTCGTCCACCTGCACCGAGTGCGGGCCGGTCAGCCGCGCGGTCCCGGCGCGCAGTTCGATGCCGTACTCGTCGAGCAGGTCGATGTACTTGTCCTGGCGCAGGCGCTTCACCAGCGCCGCCTTGACCGAGACCGCGCGGGCAAGCGCGTCCGGGCGCCCGTCGTGGTGCAGCGAGGAGACGAGCAGGCTCTTTGACGGAATGCAGCCGACGTTCACGCACGTCCCGCCGATCGTTGCCGCCTCGACCATCAGCACCCGGCGGCCGAGATCACGGGCGCGGATCGCGGCCGCGAACGCGCCGCCGCCGGAGCCGAGCACCACCAGGTCATAGTCATGCTCGCCGCCCCCCGCCGGCCAGTCATCGCCGGCGGGCTCATGAACCCGCGCGACCCGGTAGCGGGTGCCCGCAAGCGCCCGGTTCATCTCCGCCTGACCCGGACCGTCCGCGGCGGTCATCCCGGTGCCTGCCCGCCAGTCGATCCGCACCTCCCGCGCTCCGGCCCGTTCCAGCCCCTGGCGGACGTGGCGGGCGCAGTCCGCGCAGGTCATTCCCTCGATCTCAAGCTTGACGCGCGACATCACCGGCTCCTGACGCTCATATACGAATCTTCGCATACAATAGCCGCATGACCCCAGGGACGCTCACCGCCGATCGACCGCCCGGGACGGCAGCCGAGCGGGCGCCGGCGCTCGAGGCGCCGTTTCGGATCCCCCGCCGCCCCACCGAGCGCCAGCTGCTCGCCAAGTACTTCCGCGCGTTCGGCGATCCCACGCGGCTGCACATCCTCGAGCTGCTCTCGGCCGGCGAGCTGTCGGTCTCAGAGATCGTCACGCGGATCGGCACCAGCCAGCCGCGCACCTCCGCTCACCTCGCCTGCCTGCGCTGGTGCGGGTTCGTGCGCACCCGGCGCGAGCACCGCACCGTCTACTACCGCCTCGCCGATGAGCGCACCGAGGCGATGCTCAAGCTCGCGCGGGCGATGCTGGCCGACAACGCCGAGCACGTCGCCGCCTGCCAGACCCTCGAGCGCTGCTGAGCCGACACGAACGCCGAGGGAACGACCGCCGTTCTACAATCGTGTAGAGTCTCTACAGACCTGTAGAGGAATGACTCGAGACACGGAGATCGCGATGACGACGACTCACACCGGCCACCCCGAAACGCCCCGCGTCTCGACACCGCGCGCATCGCGGATCACGCGGCGTAAACCGCTCCGCCGGGCCCGGCGTCGCGTCCTGTCGGTCGCCCTGCTCGCGTCATCGGCCGCGGGCCTGGCCGCGTGCGGCGCTCAGAGCGGCCCGGTGGGCACGGTCACGCCGACCGCGAGAGTGACGCGTACGAGGGCTCTCTCTGGGAATGCGCGTGCGCCGCTCGGCCGGCGGCTGACGCGCCTGGACGGACGGGGCACGACGCTGCGGGCGTTTGCGGGCCGTCCGCTCATGGTGTGGTTCGTCGCCGACGGATGCGCGAGCTGCGCGGCGAGCATCCCCGCGGTCGCCGGTCACCTGTCCGCGTTCGCGCACGCGCACGTGCGGGTCCTCGTGCTCGGGATCTACGGCGCGTTCGGGCAGGGCGCCCGGGCACGCGCGCAGCTGGCCGGCTTCGGGCGCTCGGCGGCCGGCACGCGGTTCGCGGACCCGGCCTGGACGTGGGGCGTCGCGTCGGCTGCGCTGACGAGCGCCTATGACCCCGGCGGCGCGCCGGACGAGTACTTCCTGCTCGACCGCTCAGACCGCGTCGTCTACCGGGGCGCGGTGCCCGTTTCCACGATGGGCGCCCTGCTCAGCCACCTGAAGGAGACCGCCGCATGATTCCGCGAACGCACGAGCCGACACGGCCACCGTCGCCGGCGCGCGACCACAACTCGCCACATCCATCGACCGCGGTCGCCGGGTCAGCCGGCGCCCGCGCGCCCGAGCGCAGCGTGCGCGCCCCCGCGCGTGCCGAGACGGACGAGCCACGCGGCGCGGGCGGGGCGGCGTGGGTGCTGCTGCTTCCGGTGTTGTGCTGCGGCGGCCCGGTGCTGATCGCCGCGGCCGCCTCCGCCGGCGCGCTCGGGTGGGGAGCGCTGGGCGCCGGCATCGCGGTCCTGATCGCCGTCGGCGTCCTCATCGCCCGCCGCCATGGTGGTCACAGCTGCCACACGGCCTCGGGTGAAACCGCGCGCGATCCCCAACCCGCGCCTGCGCCGAGAGGCCTGGCGCGGTGAGCGCGCTCTTTCCCAACCGCGCGGCCGCGGCCGTCTCAAGCGACGGCCGGGGGTGGCGGACGCTCGTGCGCGAGCTGGCCGCAGACCGGGCCGACCGGCTCGTGTTCGCGGGCACGGCGCTGCTCGTCGCCGTGGGCTACTCGCTGCTGTTGCCGTTTGCCTACACCCAGCGGATCGCGCTGGCCAACTGGCACTACCTCGACGCGCGCTATGTGTTGTTCAGCGTCGCGTTCGCGGTCGGGCTCGCCTGGCTGGTCACCCTTCAGGTCCATGCCGTGCGCCGGATCACCAGGATCACCGCCGGGCAGCGACCTGCCGGGCGGACCGGTCCGCTCGGCGCGCTCGCGGCGGTGATCAGCGTGCTGCCGAGCCTTTTGTGCTGCAGTCCGATCCTGCCCACCCTGGTCGGCATGATCGGCCTGTCGGCGACCACGCGCCTGACCACGACCGTGCAGCTGCAGCACTTCTTTGCCACCAAGGAGAACCTGCTGCTCGCGGGCGCGCTCGGGCTGCTGGTGCTCAGCGGGCTGTGGTCGATGCGCAAGCTCTCCCGCGCGGCCTGCCTGACCGACGACTGCTGCACCCCCACCGTCAACCCGCCCGCCGGCACACGCGGGCAAGCCGAGCGCCCGCGCGCGGGCGGGGCGCCGGCCGCTGTGGAGAGCGAGCGATGAGCAAAGGCAAACGCTCCCGCCCCTCCGCGCCGCCGGCGCCCGTCCGCGGCCGACACCAACCGCCCAGGCACGCGCAGAGCGGTCTGAGCGTTCGTCTGCGCTGGTGGTCCTGGGGGCTTGGCGGCGTCATCTTGGTGGCCGTGATCGCGGTGATCGCCGCGACCGCCAGCAGCGGCGGGGGAAGCTCCGCCGCGAGCGCGGGCGCGATCGCCGGCCCATCCGCGAGCGACCACGGGATCGCGCCCGACGGGCGCTTCACCACGACCGCGGGAGCGAGCGAGACGGTCGCATCCCTGCGCGGGCAGCCGACGCTGCTGTGGTTTGTGACCACCTGGTGCTCGAGCTGTCAGGCCGGCACCCAGGCGATGAGCTCTCAGATCCCCACGCTCGCCGCCGATCACGTGCGGGTCGTCGAGCTTGAGCTCTCCGGCGACCTCGGCCAGCCCGGACCGGCGATCGGCGAGTTCGCCCGCCGGCTCGCCGGCCGCCGCTACCACGATCCCGCCTGGACCTTTGGAACCGCATCCGCGGGCCTGACCCACACGTACGACCCGCGCGGGTACCTCGACGTGTACTACCTGATCGACGCAGCCGGGCACATCACCTACGCCAACAGCAGCCCGGCTGCCACCATGAGCCAGCTGCTCACCGCGGCTGCCAAGATCGCCCCCCATGCCTAGAGCGACAATCCGCCATCGCCGGACTGCACCGAACAGCGGCGCTCGCCTGCCGGCGAGCCCACTGGCGTGGAGGCCCGGGCGGTGAGCGAGCGCCGCCGCTACGTCTGCGGGCACCGCCTCCCCGCGCTGGAGGCCGACGTGCTCGAGCTGCTGCTCGCCGCGCCCGCGCCGATGACCGTCGCCGAGGTCCAGCAGGCACTCCCCGGCGCCCGCCGCGCCCACACCACCGTCTCGACCCTGCTCACGCGCCTGGCCGACCGCGGACTGGTCACCCGCCAACACCGCGGGCACATCTACGAATGGTCACCCGCCGGCACAGCACACGAGCTCACCATCAACGCGCTGCACCAGGTCCTCGACGGCGTCGAGGACCCCGACGCGGTCGTGCTCGGGTTCCTTGACAGCCTCCGCGGCACACGCCCACGCCGCCCACCCGACACGAACGGCTGACATGGACGCCGGGGAGATCGCGATCCTCGCCCTCGCCGCGGCGCTCGCCGTCCTGCCCCCACTCGTGGACCGCTGGGCGCTCCGGCACGGCGCATCCCCCCAAGCACTCATCGCGCTGGCAAGCGTCACCCTTGCCGGGAGCGCCGCGGTTCCGGTCGCGTTCGTCATCTGCGCCAGCGGCCAGGCGGCCCACGAGGGCGCAACCTCCGCCCCCGGCGTGGCCGCCGTCGCCGGGCTGCTGCTGGTCGCGATCGCCGCCGGGCGCACCCTCGCCCGCGTGATCACCATCCGCCGCCGCTGGAAAGCCCTCTCGCACATCGCCGCAACCCTGCAACCGCCGGCCGAATACGGCGGCGTCCAAATCCTTCCCGTCGCAGAGCCGCTCGCGTTCGCCGCGGGCGGCGACGCGTACGTCTCCCAAGGCCTGCTCGAGCGGCTCAGCCCGCAGGAGCAGCTCGTCGTGATCGCACACGAACGCGAGCACGCCCAGCGCCGGCACGGCCGCCTGCTGGCCCTCGCCCGCGCCCTCACACACGGCTCCTTCGACCTCCCCGCCGTCAGGCATGCGTCCACGGCGATCGCCCGCGAGCTCGACACGCTCGCCGACCGCGCCGCCGCACACCGAGTCGGCGACCCCCACACGATCCGGACCGCCCTGCAGACCCTCGCCGCCCACACCGCCCCAACCCCCACCGCCCAGGACGAGACCGGCCTGCGACACAGGCTTGAGCGCCTTGACGCCCGGACCACCACGGCAGGCCGGATCGTCGAGGACGCCGTCCGGCTGGCCACCCTCGCGATCGGCGCCGGCACTCTGGCCGTCATCTGTCTCTCGATCCACACCCGGACGATCTGGTTGGGAGCCGCCGCCTGCGCGCTGCTCCTTGCCAGCCTGTACACGTTCACCCGGCCGACCCTCACCCGCCGCCGGCCGTCTCGGACGACGCCTCAAACGCCGAGACGCATTCCTGCAGAGACCAGGACATTTGCCCACCCGCAGACCTCAGCCGTCCCGGACGCACGCCCAGCGGGGCTGAGGACGTGTGCACCTCGCTCTCGGCGCCGCGTCTCCTGAACGCGTGTCGCCGGCCGCCGATTCCGGGCGCAGCTCCGCGGCTGCCGTCGCGGGTTGATCGTCTCCGGGTCGAGGGATGCGATCACGACGTCCGCGTCCAGCGCGACCCGCGCCGCTCTTCTGTGCGGGCGCCGCCGCCCCGCCGGGACGCTCACGCTCGCCGCAGGCGTCGGAGCGCCTGGCGCCGCCGCCCAGACCGGACCCTACGTCGCCCTCGGGGACTCCTACACCTCGGCGCCGCTCGTCCCGAACCCGACCGGCAACCCCCGCTCTGTCTGCGCTCGACCCACAACAAGCCGCAGGACCCCCGCGCCGCGATCGACCCCTCGTCGTTCACGGACGCGAGCTGCAGCGGGGCGACGACCGTCGACATGACGCAGGCCCAGGCGCTCGACGCGGGTGCCCACACTCAGTCCGGCGGAACCGACACCGAGGTGGCGAAGATCAAGTCGGTCGAGCCGCTCGTCGCCGCCGTCATCCGGGGGATCCACCAGCGCGCACCGCACGCGACCGTGCTCGTCGTCGGCTACCCGGGTCGACGCGGGATACTGTTCGGGCGCCGATGCCCGACCTCACGAACCTGGCGATCGACGGCGTGCGCACGCTGCACGCGTTCTCCAAGCGGATCCCGGGCGCCGGCTCGCTCCTCGCCGAGTCGCTGGAGAGCGCCGTCCGCGGCCGGGTCGTGCTCATCACGGGCGCCTCGTCGGGCATCGGCGAGGCGGCGGCGCTCGAGGTGGGGCGGGCCGGCGGCCACGTGCTGCTGGTGGCGCGGACGCGCTCCAAGCTCGAGGCGGTCGCCGAGCGAATCTTCGAGGCGGGCGGCGCCGCGACCGTCTACCCCACCGACCTCACCGACCTCGACGACATCGACCGCATGGCCGACACGGTGCTGCGCGCCCACGGCCACGTCGACGTGCTCGTCAACAACGCCGGCAAGTCGATCCGCCGCTCCGTCGACCGCTCGTACGACCGCTTCCACGACTACGAGCGCACGATGCGCCTCAACTACTTCGCGCCGGTCAAGCTCATCCTCGACCTGCTGCCCGAGATGCGCGAGACCGGCGCCGGGCACATCATCAACATCTCCTCGATCGGCCTGCAGATCAACACTCCGCGGTTCGCCGCCTACCTCGCCTCCAAGGCGGCGCTCGACGCGTTCTCCCGGTCGATCGGGCCGGAGATCATCGGCGACGGCGTGCACCTGACGACCGTCTACATGCCGCTCGTCAAGACGCCGATGATCGCCCCGACGAAGATCTACGACCGTGTGCCGACGCTCACCCCCGAGCAGGCGGCGCGGATGATCACCGACGCGATCCGCAAGCGGCCGAAGCGGATCGCGACGACGCTCGGCTCGATCGGCCAGCTCACGTACGCGATCGCACCCGGCGCCCAGGACCTCGTCGTCAACCGCGCCTACCAGCTGTTCCCGGAGAACGACACGCCGCTCGCGGACGAGTCGCGACGGCTCGAGGCCGAGCAGCGCGCCTTCGCCCAGGCGACGCGCGGCGTCCACTGGTAGACGCGGGCCGGGTACGGTCACGTACCATTCGGCGGGTGACCGAGCGCGCATACGAGGCCGACGCGATCGTCGTCGGCGCCGGGCTCGCCGGGCTCGTCGCGACGGCGGAGCTGGCGAGCGCCGGACGCAGCGTGCTGCTGCTCGACCAGGAGCCCGAGGCGTCGCTCGGCGGTCAGGCGTTCTGGTCACTCGGGGGCCTGTTCCTCGTCGACTCGCCCGAGCAGCGGCGCTGGGGGGTGAAGGACTCGCTCGAGCTCGCGTGGCAGGACTGGGAGGGCACCGCCGCGTTCGACCGCCCGGAGGACCGCTGGCCCGAGCGCTGGGCGCGCGCCTACGTCGAGTTCGCGACGGGCGAGAAGCGAGCCTGGCTCCACGCCGAGGGGGTGCGCTGGCTGCCGAACCCCGGCTGGGCCGAGCGCGGCGGCTACGGCGCGATCGGCCACGGCAACTCCGTGCCGCGCTTCCACATCACGTGGGGCACGGGGCCGGGCGTCCTCGCGCCGTTCCTGCGCCGTCTCGCGGTCGCCCGCGAGCGCGGCCTCGTCACGTTCCGCGCCCGCCACCGCGTCGACGAGCTGCTGCGCGACAACGCCGACGGGTCGGTGACGGGCGTCGCCGGCGCGCTGCTCGAGCCGAGCCCCGCCGCGCGCGGTCAGGCGAGCTCTCGCACGCAGGTCGGCGAGTTCAGCGCCCGGGCGAGGGCGGTGCTCGTGAGCTCCGGCGGCATCGGCGGCGATCTCGAAGCGGTCCGCGCCGCGTGGCCGGAGCGCCTCGGCAGCCCGCCGCGCCGCCTGATCAGCGGCGTCCCCGCGCACGTCGACGGTCGCATGATCGCAATCGCCGAGCGCGCCGGTGGTCGCGTGATCGGCCGCGATCGCATGTGGCACTACGTCGAGGGCATCCGCAACTGGTCGCCGATCTGGCCCCACCACGGGATACGGATCCTTCCCGCCCCGTCCTCGCTGTGGCTCGACGCGACCGGGCGACGCCTTCCGGTGCCGCTCTTCCCCGGCTTCGACACGCTCGGGACGCTCGCCCACATCGGCCGCTCGGGCCACGACCACACATGGTTTGTGCTCACCCGCAAGATCATCGAGCGGGAGTTCGCGCTCTCGGGCTCCGAGCAGAACCCCGACCTCACCGGCCGGTCGATCCGCGGCGTGCTCCGCGAGCGCCTCGGCTCCCGTATCCCCGCGCCCGTCGAGGCGTTCATGCGCCAGGGTCCGGACTTCGCCGTCGCCCGCGACCTGCCCGCGCTCGTCGAGCACATGAACGCGATCACTCAGGGTCAACCTGAGCTTGAGCTGGCACATGTGGAGCGCGAGGTGGCCGCCCGCGATCGCGAGCTCGCCAACCCGTACACGAAGGACCTGCAGGTGACAGCGATCCGCGCCGCCCGCCGCTATCTCCCGGACCGCCTGAGCCGCGTCGCCACCCCGCACCGGCTGCTCGACCCCGCCGCGGGGCCGCTGATCGCGGTGCGTCTGCACGTTCTCACGCGCAAGACGCTCGGGGGCCTCGAGACGGACCTTGCGGGTCGGGTGCTCGGGGCCGACGGGAAGCCGGTCCCCGGGCTGTGGGCCGCCGGCGAGGCCGCCGGCTTCGGCGGCGGTGGCATGCACGGCTACCGCTCGCTCGAGGGCACGTTCCTCGGCGGCTGCCTGTTCTCCGGGCGGGCGGCGGGTCGGGCGATGGCGTCCGCGGTGGGCTGAGCCGGCGAGCCACGCACCGACCGGGCGGGCGGCGGGCCGGGCGATGGCGTCCGCGGCAGGCTGAGCCGGCGAGCCACGCACCGACGATCAGGCGGCGCGCGGGCGCTTCCGCGTGGGTCGCCGCCGCCCGCACACCTCCTGCTCGTGCAAGGAAAATTGCAGACGCTCGGGACGACCGTGCCGAAGTTCGAAACATCTTGACGGGCGTGCTGTTGTTAGGAGAGCCGAGTCCGCGGCACGCCGAACCGCGGAGCGGGGAGCCCAGGTCGTTGGGGCGAGTCCGGCGGTCGTCCGCCGGTAGCGTCTGCGCAGACGCGAGCCCGTCAGCTAACCCCGTAGGCGCCGAATCTGCGACCGCCGGCCGGTCATGCCGTCCACGCCTGTGACCGACCGTCCCTCTCACCCGTCCACGCACCGCCCGCGGTCGCTGGCGACGAGGCTCTGCGCGCTGACCGCCGCCCTTGCCGCGATCCTCGCCTGTGCGCTGCCCGCGGAGGCACACACCGCGCGCGCCACCGACACCGCGCGCGTCGCCGCCCACGCCACCAAGCTCGTCACCTACGGCACCTGGCATGCACGCGTCCCCCGCTCCTGGCCGGTCTACCGGCTGAGCCGCGACCCACGGGCGTGCGTGCGCTTCGACCGCCACGCCGTCTACCTCGGTCGCCCGTCCGGCAGCGAGCGCTGCCCGGCCCACGCCGCCGGGCGGACGGAGGCGATCCTCGTCTCCCCCGCCCCACGCGCGGGCGCCGACACGCTCGCCGCAGGCACGCTCGCGCCGGCCGGCGGGCCGGTTGCGCAGGTGCGGCGCGCAGGTGGCCGTGTCCTCGTGACCGCGACCTGGAGCCACGATCCGGCCGTCGTGCGCAGCGCGCTCGGCGTGCGCTCGCTGACCGCCGCGGCCCGCGCCTACCGCCGCGCCGAGACCATGTCGCTGCATCGGCTCGCCCGCGCGGGCACCGCCGACGGTGCCCGGGCGAACGCGACGACGACGCCGAGCGCACCCGCGACCACCGGCGAGGTCTACAACGGGCTCGGCTTCGACGCCTGCTCCGCGCCGTCGACGACCGCGATGAGCGCCTGGCTGTCCTCGCCGTTCCGCGCGGTCGGCATCTACATCGGCGGGCCGGAGATGGCGTGCGCGCAGACGAACCTCACCGCCGCCTGGGTGAGCGCCGAGACCGCCGCCGGCTGGCACCTGATCCCGATCTACGTCGGCCTGCAGGCGCCGACGAACGGTTGCGGCTGCGCTTCGATCTCCGCCGCGAGCGCGGCCACGCAGGGCTCGCAGGCCGCCACGAGTGCCGTCCAGGAGGCGCAGGCGCTCGGGCTCGGCGCCGGCAACCCGATCTACGACGACATGGAGAACTACACGCGCACGACGAGCGCGAGCCAGGCCGTCCTCGCCTACCTGCAGGGGTGGACGCAGCAGCTCCACGCGCTCGGGTATCTGTCGGGCGTCTACAGCTCCGAACTGTCCGGCGTCGAGGACCTCGTCGCCGCACAGGGGACCGGCTACGTCGAGCCCGACGAGCTGTGGATCGCGAACTGGAACGGCCAGCAGTCGACCGCCGACGCCAAGGTGCCGGCGACGGACTGGGCGAACAACCAGCGGCTGCACCAGTACCGCGGCGGCCATACCGATGACTACGGCGGCAGCGCGATCAACATCGACTCCGACTATGTCGACGCCGCGACCGCCGCGCCCGGCACGGGCACGCTCACCTCGACGATCGCCGCCGCCCCGTCGCTGCGGGTGCGGCCCGCGGGCGGGGGCGCGGTCGCGCTCACCCCGAGCTGGAGCGGCGAGACCGGCATCGCACGCTGGCAGATCCTCGCCGGGAGCTCCCCGAGCGCGCTCACCGCGCAGCTGTCCGTGTCCGCCGCCCGCAGGGCGATCGTCACCCACGACGGCGACCCGTACCTCCAGGTGCAGGCGCTGAGCGCGACCGGCCAGGTGCTCGGCTCCTCGGGCGTCGTCGCAACGCCACCGCACGTCGCGGTGTTCGGCCACAGCGCGTTCGTGCCCGCCCACGGCCCGGGCGGGCTGCCCGTCGCCTGCTTTGCGATCAGCGGCTGCCGGATCTCGACGACGGTCTGGCTCGGGCGCCGGTTGCTCGTCCGCACGTCAGGGGCGCGCGTCGCCGCGGGGGGAGGCATCGACCACTTCCCGGTCTCACCCGCGGTCCATCGCCTCGTGAGCCGTGCCGGCAACCGCGGCCTCCCGACGACGATCGTCGTGCGCACGACGACCGGCCGCAGCACGAAGGCCGCGATCCGGCTCGTGCGGTTCACCACTTCGGGGCGGGGTCCCCGCCGCCGCGCGCTCTCCAGCTCGGCGGGCGCGATGCGCATCCTCGGCGGCACGATGTTCGTCTCCCACGGCTGGACGGGCGGCGTCCTCGTCGCCTGCCCGCAGCCGACGCCGTGCACCGCCACCCCGATCGTGCGCGTCCGCGGCCACGTCGTCGCGATTTCCCGCGCGCAGACGATCGGTCCCGAGGAGCTCGGCTACCTGAGCTTCCAGATGACGGGCGCGGGTCACCGCATGCTCATGCGCGCGCCCGGCAACCAGCTCGGCGCGACGATCTCCGTCACCTCGCCGGCCGTCGGCCTCGCGCCGGCCGCCAGCGCGAGCGCCGCGGTCTCGCTCGACGCCTTCTAGTCGCCGCGGCGATGCTCGACCGCGCCAGACGGCGCGGGCTGCTGTCCGGCCGGGAGATCTACGAGGGCGCGGCCGCAGACCCTGCGGACGCCGGGACGAGACGGGCCGCGGTCGTCAGCCCACGCCGAGCGCCCGGGCGAACACGGCGGGGTCGGCGTTCCCGCCGCTGAGCACGACGCCGACCCGCTCGGAACCGACCGCGACCGAGCCGCTCAGCAGGGCCGCGAGCGCGCTCGCCCCGCTCGGCTCGACGACGAGCTTCAGGCGCTCGAAGCAGAACCGCATCGCGGCGAGGATCTCGGCGTCGCTCACCGTGTGGATCTCGTCGACGAACGCCCGGATGACCGGCCAGGTGTGCTCGCCGGGCGCCGGGGTCTGCTGGCCGTCGGCGATCGTGGGCGCGACCGTCACCCGCTGCGGCGCGCCCGCCTGCAGCGAGCGGGCGATGTCGTCGGAGGCCTCGGGCTCGACGCCGACGATGCGCAGCGTCGGCGCGAGCGCCGACGCGGCGACCGCGCAGCCGGAGATGAGCCCGCCGCCGCCGACCGGCACGACGAGTGTGTCGAGCTCGCCCGCGTCCTGGAGCAGCTCGCCGACGAGCGTGCCCTGGCCGGCCATCACCCGCGGGTCGTCGTACGGATGCACGATCTCGAGGGAGCGCTCGGCGGCGAGCGCGCGCAGCAGCTGCTCGCGGTCCTCGGCGTAGCGGTCGTAGGTGATCACCTCGGCGCCGTAGCCCTCGGTGGCGGCGCGCTTGAGCGGCGGCGCGTCGGACGGCATGACGATCGTCGCCCGGGTCCCGCGCAGCCGGCAGGCGAGCGCGAGCGCCTGGGCGTGGTTGCCCGAGGAGGCCGAGCAGACGCCGCGGGCGAGCGCCTCGTCGGAGAGCGAGGCGACCGCGTTGTAGGCGCCGCGGAACTTGAAGGCGCCGACGCGTTGGAACGTCTCGGCCTTGAGCACGACGCGCGCGCCGAGCCGCTCGTCGAGCGTGCGGGAGGTGAGCGCCGGGGTGCGGCGGGCGATCCCGGCCAGGCGCGCCGCCGCGGCCGCGACGCCATCCGGCGTGAGGTGGTCCGGGGCGGGCGGCCGGCGGCCGCGCTCCACGTTGCGGGCGATCACGGCCTGACAGAGTAGATCGCTCCGATGGTCGGCCTCCCGCCCGAGCAGCTCGACGACTGGCTCCCGGATCCGGCGCTCCGGGTCGCTCACCGGATGAGCAGCCCGGCCTCGCCCGCGGAGCTGTGGCGGTCGGCGCGGGCGCTCACGCTGTCGCAGTCCCCGGTGCTCGGGCGGCTCGTGCAGTGGCGGATCCCGGGCACGGCGCGCGAGCTCACGTTCGACGCGCTCCTGCGCGAGCCGCCGTTCCTCGTGCTCGCCGAGGACGAGCGGTGGCTCCTGTCCGGCCTCGTCGGGCGGATCTGGACGCTCCGACGTGATTACCCGGCGCTGCCGGATCCGGCGTCGTTTCGCGGGTTCGCGCAGCGCGGCAGCGCGCGCGTGGCGATCGGAGTGTGGGCCGAGGACGACCCGCGCGGCGGCGCGCTCTGCGCCGAGGCGCGCGTGGAAGCGCTCGGCGCCCAGGGCCAGCTCGGGGTCGCGGCGGTGCGCCCGCTCGTCATCGCCTTCCAGCACCTGATCGGCTCCGAGGCGCTGCGTGCGGCCGCCCAGCGCGCCGAGGCCCGAGGGGCGTGAACGGACGCCGGGTGGGATGACCGACGGTCACCGGTGCCGAGGGGGTGAAGATCCCCCCTCGAGCGGCTCTACCGTACGCGTATGAGCGCGGCGACGAGCTTTGAGGGCTTTGACGGACCGGTGACGATCCGCCATGTGCGGTTCGCCAACGAGCAGACCGGCTGGGCGGTGCTCGACGCGGCGGCGGCCGACGGCACGCCGATCGCGCTTGTCGGGCCGCTCGTCCACCTCGAGGAGGGGGAGCGGGCACGAATCCGCGGCGAGTGGGTGACCGACAGCCGCTACGGACGGCAGGTGAAGGTGTCCGAAGCGCACCCGCTCGCGCCCGACGACCCGGAGACCGTCGCCGGCTACCTGCGGCGGGTCAAGCACGTCGGCGCGAGGCGGGCGTCGGCGCTCATCGAGCGCTTCGGAGCCGCCGAGGTGCTCGACCGGGTCGATGCCGATCCGATCGCCGCGTTCGCCGAGGTCGGCCTGCGCTCGGTGCGCGCGCAGGAGGCGACCGCGTCGTGGCGCTCGATCCGCGTCACGCGGCGGCTGCACCTGCTGCTCGCGCCGCACGGGCTCGCGTACCTCGCCGGACGGATCCACGAGCACTACGGATCCGAGGCCCACGAGCTGATCGCCGCCAACCCGTACGAGCTGACGAGCGTGTTCGGCGTCGGCTTCGCGATCGCCGACCGGATCGCGCGCGCGAGCGCCGCCGAGCGCGGCGTCCCGCTCGACGAGCACCGGCGGGCGCGGGCGGCGGTCATGCACGTGCTCGCGGAGTCCGAGCGGAGCGGCTCGAGCTGCCTGCCGCTCGAGGATCTCCTCCGGGGAGCGGGCACGCTCGTCGGGTCGCCCGAGGTCGACGCACGGGTCGTCGAGGGGCTCGTCGCCGACGGCCGCGCGGTGCGCGAGGGCATCTGGGTGTACCGGGCCGCGACCGCCGAACTCGAGGCCGAGCTCGCGGAGCGGGTCGGCGCCCTGTGCTCAGCGGAGCCGTCCGAGAGGCTCCGCGCCGCCGAGGACAGGGTGATCGACCGGGGCGCGCTCACCGACGAGCAGCTCGGGGCGCTCGAGGCCGCGTTCGCGCACCGGCTGTCGGTCATCACCGGCGGCCCCGGCACCGGCAAGACCGCCTCGATCCGAACGATCGCCGCGGAGGCGGCGGCCCGCGGCGCCCGCGTGATGCTGGTGGCGCCGACGGGCCGGGCGGCGGTGCGGATGAGCGAGGCCGGCGGCGGGTTGACTGCCCGCACCGTCCACTCGGCGCTCGGCTGGATCCCGGGCGAGGGCCCGACCCGCGACGAGGACGACCCGCTCGCGTGCGAGCTGTTGATCGTCGACGAGACCTCGATGGCGAACCTCGAGCTGCTCGTCGTGCTTCTGCGGGCGGTGGGGCCGGACACGCACGTCGTGCTCGTCGGGGACGCCGATCAGCTCGCACCGGTCGGGGCGGGCAAGCCGTTCGCCGAATTGGTCGCGTCCGACGTCGTGCCGACGACGCGGCTCACCCACATCTTCCGCCAGGCCGCGGACTCGATGATCGTCCAGGGCGCGCACGCGATCCGGCGGGGGCTCGTACCGGAGTTCCGCCCGGCCGAGGGAATGCGGCGCGACCTGTTCCTGATCGAGCGAAGCGCGCCGCGAGACGGGGTCGCGGAGATCGTGTCGCTGGTGGCCGAGCGCCTGCCCGCCCACTACGGCGTCGACCCGGTGCGCGACATCCAGGTGTTCGCGCCGGTGTATCGCGGCGAGCTCGGGATCGACGCGTTGAACCGGGCGCTCCGGGAGGCGCTCAACCCCAACGGTCCGCCCGTGCGCGGCGGGCGGCTGCGGATCGGCGACAAGCTGATGATGACCGGCAGGAACCTGCACGAGCTGGGGCTGATGAACGGAACGCTGCTGCGCCTGCTCGACGAGACCGGTGTGGGCGACTCGGGCGAACGCGTCGGGCGGGGCGGTGGGGGCGGTCCCCGCGAAGGCGGCGGGCGGGACGGTCGCCGGAACGCCGGGGCTCCCGAGCGCGCTGGGCATCTCACCCACACTGGAGGGGGTTTCGATGCCCAGCGCTCGCCGGATGCGGAGGACGGGGACGGCGACGAGGCCGCACTCGTGCTCGCCGCCGAGGACGCGGTGTTCCGGCTGCCGCCCGAGGAGGCCGAGCAGCTGCGGCTGGCGTACGCGTGCTCGGTCCACCGCGGCCAGGGGATCGAGCTGCCGATCGCGGTGATCGTCGCCCATCCGGCCGCGGGCGCGTTCTTCCTGCGCCGCGAGATGCTCTACACGGCCGTGACCCGGGCGTCGGTGGCGACGATCATCGTCGGCACCCGCGAGGTGCTGGCGCGCGCCGTCGGGAGCACCGACACCGGCCGGCGCCACGGCCGGGTCGCTGAGCGGCTGGCCGCGCGGGCCGGGTCGTTGCCGGGCGCGCCCGGACGGGAAGCCGGGAGGCCGCGCGCGAGCCCAGGCATATAGGCATATCGGCCGATATGCTTATCTGCATGCGCACCACCATTAACCTGCCCGACGCGCTCGCCGAGCAGGCCAAGCAGCGCGCCGCCGAGGAGGGCCGGACGTTCACGAGCCTGGTGGAGGAAGCGCTGCGGACGGTGCTCGAAACGACGGTGGATGCACGAGAGCCGTTGCCACCGCTGCCGACCTACGGCACCCCCGGCGGAAAGGTGCTGATCGACCTGAACGACAACGCTGCGATCTGGGGCCTCCTGGACAGCGAGGATCTCGGCTCGCAAGACGACGGGTGATTCTGCCGGACGTCAACGTCCTCGTGTACGCCTTCCGCCGTGAGCGCCGCGAGCATGCAAAGTACGCGGACTGGCTGCAGGCGGCCCGGGCGCAGGGACGGCTTGCCCTCGTCGAGACGGTGCTGCTCGGCGTCATCCGCGTCTCGACCAATCCGCGGGCCTTCGCCGATCCTGCTCCCACCGGGCGCGCGCTCGCGTTCGTCGAGGAGCTCCGAGCGACGCCCGGCGCCCGGCATCTCGCGCCAACCGGAGCGACGTGGGATTGCCTGCGTCGGCTCGTCGAGCGCGACCGCCAAGTTCGCGGCCGGCTCATTCCCGATGCTTGGCTCGCCGCCCTGGCGATCTCCCACGGCGCCCGTGTGGCCACGGCCGACCGCGGCTTCGGCCGCTTCCCCGGCCTGGACTTCTTCGACCCGATCTCGGCCTGACCCCGCGGCCCGGCGTCAGCTCGCGCCAGGCAGCGACGGGTCGCCCGCGAAGAACTCGGCGAGCAGCGTCGAGACCCGCTCGGGCTCGTCGCGCATCACCCAGTGCGAGCTCTCGGGGAGCCGCACCACCTCCCGAAGGCCCGGCACGTCGCGACGATGCGGCTCGGCGAGCTCGGCGCCGAGATAGCGGTCGCGCTCGCCCCAGACGACGAGCGTCGGCGCGGCGATCGGCGGCAGGCGCCGCCCGAGCGAGCGGCGCGCCGCCCGGTAGTAGTTGACCATCGCGGTGAGCGCCCCCGGCCGCCGCCACGCCTCGACGTAGCGCTCGATGTCACCGGGCTCCAGCGCGCCCGGCGGCGCATCGAGCTCGATCGCCCGCCGCAGCTGCCGAAACCCGCCGGCCGCGAGCCGGCGCTCCGGCATCCGCGGCAGCTGGAACATCACGATGTACCAGGAGCGTCGCAGCTGCGCGAGCGTGCGCAGCCCCTCGTACATGCGCCGCGGATGCGGCACGCCGAGGATCGCCAGGCGCCGCACCGCGTCCGGGTGCCACGCCGCAAGTCCCCAGGCGACGACCCCTCCCCAGTCATGCCCGGCGACCGCCGCCGCGCTCTCCCCCCGCTCGGCGATCAGCTCCCGGATGTCCTCGGCGAGCCGCCGCAACCCGTACGCCTCAACGTCCTCCGGCCGCGAGGACAGGTTGTAGCCCCGCAGGTCGGGCGCGACCACCCGAAACCCCGCCCGCGCGAGCGCCGGGATCTGGTGCCGCCACCCGTACCAGAAGTCCGGGAACCCGTGCAGCAGCACGACGAGCGGCCCCTCCCCCGCCTCGACGAAGTGCAGCCGCACCTCCGAGAGCGCGGCGGTGCCGTGGCGGAGCGTGGGGGGCCGGTCGGACACGCGCCACAGGATGACGGATGCTCCTGACCGCGGATGGGGAAACCCCAGCACGGACCACCGCAGCTACTGGGAGACGACCCGGAACGTGCCCGGGACGGGAGTGGCCGTCCCGTAGGTGCGCAGCGCCCGGAACGCGTTCAGCGCAAAGTTGAGGGCGTCTCCGTTGTCCTGGAGGCTGACAAGGCCGCAGCCATCCACGAATATCCCCCCATTGATCACCGCGCTGCCGGCCACGGTCACCAGCGTCGGCGCGTCGCTGAGCTGCGCGGACGTGCACACCGAATTGGCCGCCGGCGCCGAGCCGCCCTCATTGGCCATGTAAATGAGCCCGTTGAACGTCTCGCTGCCCTGGAACGAAAGGGAAGCCTGGCTGCTGAGGACGATGAGAACCCCCGGAGCGGCCGCCGTGTTCCAGGAGGAATTGCTCTTGTACGCGCAGGCCCCGGTGCCGGCCACGACGACCACCCCGTTGGTGGGCTCCGGCGGACAGCCCGCGTGCGCCGGGAACGTCCCGTAGGACGTGCCGTTCTCGTCATAGAGCGTGCCGTTGGCGGCAGCCTCCTCGACGAACGCGTCGAGCTGCGTGGAGCTGAGCGTCCCCGAACCATCGGCGGGATCGACGTAGCCTGCCTGGTAGGCCGATGCCGGGGACAGCTGACCGGGCTGCCAGCCAAGGCAGTCGCCCTGCGGCGGCGGACCCGGCGCACTGCAGCGCACCTCAACCGGACCGGTGACGCCCGCCGCCGAGTCCGTGGCCTCGATGATCGTGGGCGTGCCGTTGCTCTTGGTGTAGAGCCCGCCCGCGGTGACCACATTCTCCGGTAGGGTGATCGTCTGCAGCTGACGTGTCACCCTCTCGATCACTGTCCGGGTCTGGCCGCCGGCAGTCGCCCGCGCTCGCACCCACATGGCGTTGTCCCCATTGGCGTCCCAGGCGGGTGCGACGCTCGGCAGGGCCGCGGAGTAGGCCGACTGCGTGTCGTCGAACGCCTGCGCCGACCAGGTCGCGTGCGCGTAGTCCGGTGCCGCGGTCGTCGACTGAAGCTCCTGGGTGAGCGCCGTTCCCTCGCATCCCACCTGCTCGACGGTCGTCGAGGTGCACGCAGGCAGAGCCTGCGTCGAGGAGGCGGGCCAGGCCGCCTGGAGCTGGTAGGCCTCGGCGCGGAGCGCGCTCTCGGCGAGCTCGAACGCCGCCTCGCCGGATCGCTCGTGGCCGCTCTGATTCGTCTGCACATCGACGATCGTCACCATCGCGACCGTGAGCAGCATGAACACCGCGAGCACGATCATCGCGGTGATGAGCACGAAGCCCTGTTCGTCTCGTCGCAGGCTCATGACACCGTCACCGTGTGCTGCACCGAGGTCGAGTATCCGGCCTGATCGGTCACGGTGAGCTTCACCGTCTTGGTTCCGATTCCGGAGTGCCATGTGAATGTCGACGCCGCGGAGGAGCATGCCGTCGGAGCGCAGCTCCACGCATAGCTGAGGGCCTCACCCGACGGGCTGTATGAAGCACCGGCGTCCAGGTTGACCTCGCCGCTCGCACCCTGGCTCCACGTGAAGGCCGCCGTCGGCGCGCTCTGCGCGTTGCGCAGGAGCACCGAGCTCCGCAGCTCATACTCGTCCGATGCGAAGCCCGGCTCCGGGTTGACGAGGAGGTCGATCCCGATCGATCTGATCGCTGTCAGATCAGCCGGCGCGGCGCCAAGCGCGCCCGAGTCGCCGTCGTAGCTGAAGACGGCGACTCCGCGATGCACATTCGTCACGTGGGGGATGAGGACCGCCGAAGTCGAGCCGCCCGATGTGTCCGGACACAGGCTGGCCGACCACGGGATCGTCGGCGTCAGCGTGGTCTGCGTCTGCACGATCAGCGGCTCGGATGCCGGCGCGGCTGTGCTCGGCACGCAGTAACGGACACGCTCGATCGTGCTCACTCCGGCGGCGACGCTCATCGTCTGGAACACAAGATCGTTGGAGGTCGCCCGCTCCACGAAGCTCGGCGGCGTTGACGCACTCGCGACGTTGCGCAACTGACTGACGATCTGGTCGATACCGAGGCGCGCCTGATTCTGACTATCGTTCTGCTGGGTCAAGCCCTCCGTGTGGTCGTTGAAAACACCGAGGACCGTGAGGGTCACCGCGAACACGACGAGCGCCATTGCCGTAGCGACGAGCAGCTCGACAAGCGCGAATCCGTCCTCGGAGGATCGTATATCGGTCATGGTCATGTCACTCGCCTATGAGGTCACCCTGACCTGTACGGTCGCGGCCGCGCCAACTGGACCCTGGCCGTACTCGGCCTGTGCCGAGATCGTGTAGGAGGCCGCGCCCGACGGGGGCTGCCAGGTGAGCTGGGAGGTCGTCATCGTCGACTGAAGGACCCCGTTGACAAGCCAGCGGAAGGAGGTCGCCGGTGTCGTCGTGGTGGCGGTCGCGGTCAGTGGCTGGGCGCTCGTGCAGGTGATCGGCGGTCCGCTGTTGCAGGCGCCCCCAGCCACGGTGATCGCCGAGACGACGGGTGGGCGGTCGACGATGAGGGTGCTCTGCTGGACGGTCGGCTCCGCGGACCCGGTGCTCGGTGCAACGGTGACCGAGACCCGCTCCTCGTCGTCGGGCGTGCTGTCCGTGGAGGCGCTCGTCACCAGGCCGGTGCACCAGGTGCGGTTGGGCCCCGGGGGGTTCGCGCTCGTATGGCTGCTGGCAGAGCCGTCGGTGGGATCGTCGATCGAGCACGCGGTCGGCGTCACCGAGTAGGTGGCCGGTCCTCGGGTGACCAAAAGGACGCCTCCGGCCGGCGCTCTGGCCCCCGTGATCAGCGGCTGCAGGGCTCCGGGAAGGGCGTAGGTGCTGAGCTCCCAGCTCGGAAGCGATCCCGCATCCTCCAGGACCTCCCGCGCGAGCGAGGTCTCCGCCTGACGCTCACGATTCGTGAGGGTCGTGCGATCGGATGTCCGCAGGGCGGCAAGGGTCCCCATGAGACCCACGGTGAGCACCACGATCGTGATGAGCACCTCGACGAGGGTGAATCCGGCATCGTCGATCACGCGCGCGCGGGCGCGGTCAAATGGCTGAGCGGTGCGAAGGCTGGACATGTGATCGGTGTCGCGCGTGGGTGCCGGCTCGCTCGCCGTCCATGGGCGGCCAGGCCGGATTTCGGCCTGATCCCCAATCGGCAGGGGATCGGGGCGGCTTGAGGCAATTCGGCCAAGGCTCGTCAAGCGTCGTGGTCGGCCTGCCGATACCTCGACCATGGCCGATCTGCACATCGATACCACCGGCGTCCGGATCCTCCTGGTGGACCCCGACGACGGGCGCCGAGGTGCGCTCGCTGCGACGCTCGCTCAGCTGGGCTACGCCGCGATCATCGAGGTCGCCGGCGCCGCGGGCGGTGGACGGCTGACCGATGCGGGAGCGGCCGACCTCGTCATCATGAACGTCGACGCCGGCCCGCTGACCTCATCGGCGCTCGGCGCGATCCGTGCCGCGTCAGGCCGTGGGACGGATCTTCCGGTCCTCGGCGTCACGTCGGATGGAACGGCCGGAGGGCGGGCGCGCGCCGCGGCCGTCGGCGTCCAAGACGTCGCCGTGCATCCCCTCGACCCCGTCGAGTTGCGCCTCCGGGTCGACAACGCCCTCACGGGCGCTCGCCTCCGCCGCCTGCTCGACGATCGAAGCGAGCGACTCACCAAAGCGTTGCGAGAGCACACCGACGACTTCGAAACGGTTCGCGAGAGCCTCGCCGCGCTCGCCGCGATGGCTGACTATCACGACGACGATTCCGACCGCCACGCCCAGCGCGTCGGGTCCGTCGCCGCCGCGGTCGCCGAGGCGCTCGGGCTCTCGGAGTCGGCCGTGCGGATGCTGCGAGCCGCCGCGCCGCTCCATGACATCGGCAAGGTCGGAGTCTCACGGCGGATCCTGCTCAAGCCTGAAAAGCTCACGCCTCCCGAGTGGATGCACATGATGCAGCACGTCGACATCGGGGGCCAGATCCTCGGCTCCGCCCATTCCGCCGTGCTCCGCCTCGCGGGCGAGATCGCGCGTACCCACCACGAGCGCTGGGACGGAAGCGGCTACACCGCTGGCCTCGCCGGAGAGGAGATCCCCATCTCGGGTCGCATCGTGGCCGTGGCGGACGTGTGGGACACGCTGACCCACGATCGGCCGTATCGCAGGGCGTGGGAGCCAGAGGCCGCACTCGCCGAGATTCGCGAGCAGGCCGGCAAGCATTTCGACCCACGCGTCGTCGAGGCGTTCTGCACCCTCGACCACGACGCTCTCGCCAGACTCGACGACGAGCGCCCGCTGGCCGCCTGAGCCCGCGGCGGACCTGTGCGCCGCGACGCCGTACGGCGGGCCAGCGGCGACCGGCAGCTCTGGCCGAGCGGCCTCGGGCCGCGGCTCAGAGGATCGCCGGCTCGGTGGTCGCCGACTCGGCGCTCGCCGGCTCCGGGAGCGTGGCGCGCGTCTGGCCCTCGGCCGCGAGCAGAAGCTTGAAGTCCTGAGGGCTCGAGCAGAACGCCATCGCCGCCTCGCGGCTGATGCGCTCGCTGCGCACGAACTCAAACAGAGCCTGGTCGAAGGTCTGCATCCCGTAGTAGGAGCCCTCTGAGATGATCTCGGTCAGCTCGCCTGCGGCCCCCGTGCCGAGAATCGCGTCGCGGACGCGTCCGGTAGTCCGCAAGACCTCCAGCGCGGCCACCCGGCCGCCGCCGGCCGCGGGCACGAGCCGCTGCGAAATGATGCCTCGCAGTGTGCTGGCAAGCATTGAGCGCACCTGCCCCTGCTGATAGGGGGGGAAGAAGTCGATGATGCGGTTGATCGCCTCGCCGGCGTCCGCCGTGTGGAGGGTCGAGAAGACGAGGTGACCGGTCTCGGCCGCGGAGAGCGCGGTGGCGACCGTCTCCTGATCCCGCATCTCGCCGATCAGGATCACGTCGGGGTCCTGGCGCAGGACGCGGCGCAGGGCGCGATCGAACGAGCCGGTGTCGGTGCCGATCTCGCGCTGGTTGATGATCGAACGATTGTCGGAATGCAGGAACTCGATCGGATCCTCGACCGTCACGATGTGTCGGGCCACGGTCCGGTTGATGTGGTCGACCATCGCGGCGAGCGTCGTCGACTTGCCTGAGCCGGTCGTGCCCGTGACGATCACGATCCCGCGCGGCTCCTCGGCGAGCTGGCGAACGACGTCGGGCAGTCCGAGCTCCTGGATCGAGGTGATCCCGTAGGGGATCCGCCGGCAGACGATCGACATCGATCCGCGCTGCTGGAAGACGTTGACGCGGAAGCGCGCGAGGCCCGGGACACTGAATCCGAAGTCGAGTTCACCGTCCCGGCGGAGCTCCTCAACCCGGGAGGGGTCGCGGAGGATCTCGCCGACGGCCATCTCGGTGTCCACCGGCTTGAGGGGCTCAAGGCCCGGGATCGGCTCCAGTTCGCCGTCGACGCGGATCATCGGCGGCGAGCCGACCTTCACGTGGAGATCCGAGCCCTGGCGAGCCGACAGATGCTCAAGCGCCGCCTTGATGTCGAAGCTCATCCGCGCTCACCGGAGCCGGCGCCGATCGAGCCGGGGAAGGGGACCGCATGCTTGTCCCGACGGCATGAGCCGGTCGTGGGAAGCGTCCGATTCCCGGTGTCCGGCGCGATGAACCCGATCGGATCGCCGAGCTTGAGGTCGCAGAGGCCGACCGCCGACACGTGACGCTGTGCGATGCGCGCGATTCTGGCGGAATGGGTGAGATGGAGGGCGATCCGGCGAACGCGCAGGATGAGCGGGCGCACGGCGCCCGTGGCGTTGACGTAGGAGAGCGCGACGCTCTTGCCGGCCGGGATGACGACAAGCGCGCAGTCCACGCGGCTCGGAGAGCAAAACGCTCCGGCGGAGCGCCTGGTCCCGAGACCGCGCACCGCGACGGCCGCCCCGAGCGCGAACACCGCGCTGCGGCCGTGGTCGGTCACGCCCATGTACATCGCCTGCGGAGAGCGCTCGCTCGGAAGCGGCGTCAGGCGGGCGATGTCCCGGTACCCGCGCGGGTCGCCGGAGGCTCCGATGCGGATGTCGACAGCGTAGATCCTCCAGGTCCTGGCAGGGACGGAGGGATGCGTCGGCGCCGTCACGGGCTTCGTCACGATGGGCGTTGTGGCGACGGGCGGGGTCGGAGTCGACGTCGTCGCGGACGTCGACACGGCCGCGCCGGATGCGCTCGAGGAGCCCACCCCGCCGCCTGAGCGACCGCCGGTGCTCGTCGAGGAGGGCGACGACCTCGTGGTCGCGCCAGACCCGGTCGAGGAGGTGGTCGTGTGCGTCTGCCTCTGCACGGCCGCGGCCTGGAAGGGATCGCGGGTCCTGCTCGTGGGGGCCACCGGCTGGTGCCGGGTCTTGGGCGTCGGCGCCGCGCCTGCGGGCGACCCCGGCTGCGCCTTGACCGGGGGCGGAGGCGCGATGTCAGCGTTCGCTCGGTGGCTGTGCAGCACGAACGGGACTGCGACGATCGCCGCGACGATCACGATCGCGAGCGGCCAGAGGCGGCGCTCGAAGAGGTCACGCTGGAGAGATTTCATCCTGTGCTCCCGACTACCGCTGACGCGGCCGCGCGCTGGTAGATGGTCGCAGTGAGCTGAACACTCAACGCCGAGTGATCGGATGAGTTGCCGGCGGGGCTGAGCGTGACCGCACCGATTCCGATGAGCGGACCGCTGGCGGCGATGTGCCGGCGGGAGACGTTGACGAGCGCGTCGAGCCGGTGGACGAGCCGATTGAGCGCCTGATAGCCGCCGTCGAAGACGAGCGTGACCGGGAGGGTGTTGGTGCCACCCCGGGTCGATGGCGTCGCGGTGGTCACAGCCGGGCTGGCGCCCGCGGCCGAGCTCGTGCCAGCGCCGTTGAAGCTGATGCTCTGCATGCTGACGCGCGCCGCCTGGGCGCTCCGCTGCAGCAGCTTCAACAGAGCCGGCACGTTCGAAACCTGTGGCACCGCGCGCTGGGTCGCCTCCCAGTCGCTCTGTGATGCCCGCAGGGCCACCTCGGCGGCGTGGCCCTGCAGCTCACGCTGCTGAGCGCGAGCCAGGCGGGCGTGCGCGGCGGTCACCTGCGCCTGCAGGCGTGCGGCGGCGTGGCGCTCGGGTGTGAGCACGAGCTCGTAGAAGGCAGCGCACGCCAGCAGCACGGCGATGACGCCGAGCAGAGCTCGGTCGCGAGGCGTGATCTTCATCGGTTCCCCCCGGTGGTGGACGAGCTCGCGGCGAGCTGCCCCGTCGTGGACGACCCGGCCGTCCGGGCCGTCGTGGCCGGGATGCCGGGCACCTGCACCGGGTTCAACGCGGGGGAGAACCGCAGGATGAGGACGAACTGGACCGGAAGCGTGCAGCTGCTTGAACTCGCCGCAGCCGATGGGCCACGCGAGCTGCTGGAGAGGCTGACCTCCGAGACACCCGAAAGCCGCCGCAGCGCGACCATGGTGTCGGCGACGGTGGACTGCGATGCCGCGCAGCCCGAGATGTCGATCGCGGAGCTGGCCGAGGCTGCGGTGGCGCCGGCCCCCGGGGAGATTCCGCCGGTGGTGGAGGTGCCGCCGGTTGTGGGGGTGCCGCCGGTGGTGGAGGTGCCGCCGGTGGTGGAGGTGCCGGCGGTATTCGACGTCCCGGCGGACGGAGAGCCCCCAGCGCCACTCGCCGATGGGCTCGGCGCCGCGGCGGACAGCGAGGTGAGCTCCGCGCGTGCCGGCATGGCGCCGGCGAGCTGGCCGAGGAGCGTGGACCAGTCGTAGCGTTCGCTGAGCAGCACCCCGATCTGCAAGAAGCTCGTGGCGCGACGCCGGACGGCGGCGATGGCAGGAGCGTAGCGGGCCGCGGCCGCCGACCACTCCGCAGCGTACGTACGCACCTGCGCGAGTTCGCTCGCGCGGCTCGAGACGGTGTTGCGCTCGCCGATGTACATGACGGTTCCGGCAAGCGCGACCACGAGCGTCGCAAGCAGGCCGAGGAACGGCGCGCCCGGGAGGGCCGGGAGCTCGGCGCGGCGGCGCTCGAGTGGGATGAGGTTGACCGCGTTCATCGCGGGAGGGCTCCGATCGCGAGTCCGACGGCGACGGGGGCAGCGGACGCGTCGACCCCGCCGAGCGACTCGGCGGCCTCGGCGCTGACCGCGCCGCACCGCAGATCGAGTCCGGAGGCGTCACTGAGCGCCTCGACGAAACCGCGCAGGGGCGCAAGCGAGCCGGTGATGACTCCGGCGCTCACGGCTTCTCCCGACTGGGTCTCGAAGAACTCGGCCGCCGCGCGGAGCTCGGAGCCGAGTTCGTCAGCGATCCGCCCGAGCACCTTGCCCACCTCCCGTGCCCGGTCGGCACCTGCCTCGTCGCCCGCCGCGCCGCGCAGCAGGGCAAGCGCGTCCTCGGTCGTGCATTCGCGCTCCTCAGCAAGCCGGTCCAGCACGAGCGCGAGGCCCTGCGGAGCCTGCCGAGTGAAGTGGCAGATGCCGCCGTCTGCGATTGCGATGTTCACCAGATCCCCGAGCTGGGCATGCAGCACCGGCCCTGCGCCGGAGTCCGCCGATGCGACGGCTCGCATTGCGGCGAACACCGACAGATCGATCCCCTGCGGCCGCAGGTCAGCCTGCCGCAGCGCATCGAGGAGCGCATCGACGCCCGCGCGCTCGGTGGCCACGACGACGACGCGCAGGCGCTGGCCGTCATGGGTGTCGACCAAGCCGACCGTCTGATGGTCGAGCACCGCGCTCTCGAGTGGCATCGGGATGCGATCCCGGGCCTGCAGAGCGATCGCCGCCGGCACGTCTGACTCGTCAAGCGGGGGCAGATCGATGACGCGCAGGATCGTGCGCGGGGTCGCAAGGCCGACGCGGACACGGCGGCCGAGCCTGTGCGCGGAGAAGAGCGCGCGCAGCTCTCGCGCCAGCGCCTCCGGCTGCGTGACGAGACCGTCATGAACGAGGCCCCCGGGCAGCGGGCGTGCCACGACGCGGCGGGCGACGATCGCTCCATCGCTGATCGCGGCCTCGGCCGCGATCGCCTGCGTGGCCCCGATGTCGAGGCCGACGACCGCCGTGCCGCGACGGCCCGTCGCGGCCGCGGTCCTCGACTTGCGTCGCGAGAGGTCGGGGGCGCGAAGTTGCGGGGCGCGGAGCTTGGGGAGCGTCAGCTCCTTGGTCAGGAAGCTCACAGTCCCACCGCCTTGAGATAGCCGTGGACGATCGCCTGCCCCGCGAACAGGCCGACGAGGCCGCCGAGCGCGAGGAACGGACCGAACGGGATCGCGGTTTTGCGGCCCGCGGCCATGCCGCGCCGTGCAACGATCGCGACCCCGATCAGCGAGCCGGCGACGAGCGCCACGAGGAGGGCCGGCCCGAGCGCCGGGCCGAGGACGAGGCCCATGACCGCGGCAAGCTTGACATCGCCCATTCCCATCCCCCCTGGGTAGGCGAGCGCCGCGGCGAGCAATAACCCGCCGCCGGCGGCGGCGGCGATGAGCCGCGCCGGCAGCTCGCCCGGCGTGAGGATCGCCGTCAGGGCGATGGCGAGCGCCGCGACCGGCCCGAGGATCCGGTTCGGGATGATCCGGTGCTCCAGGTCGATACGGGCAATCGCGACGAGCGCGGCCACGAAGCAGAGATCGAGCCACACCTGCGCATGGCCCCGTGTGGCGAACACGACCGCAGCGAAAAGCGCGCCGGTCGCCGCCTCGGTGAGCGGATAACTGGCCGAGATCTCGGCGTCGCAGGCGCGGCAGCGGCCACGCAGCGCCAGCCAGGAGATCAGCGGCACGTTGTCGTGGGGTCGGATCGGCGCTCCACACCCAGGGCAGGCGGAGCCCGGTGAGATGAGCGACCGGCCTGCCGGCAGACGGTGCGCGACCACGTTCAGAAACGAGCCGGTGCAAAGTCCGGCGACAGTCGACACGCAGATGAGGAAGGTGAGGGAGGGCATGAGAGGTGTCAGACGAAGGAATCGGCAGGCAGGCCCGCGGCTTGAACACGCGGCGGGCCCCCGACGCGGGAGCGTCGGAGGCCCGTGGACGTGTCAGTGCCGATTACCAGCTGCCGTTGGCGTTGCACCCACCCTTGTTGGGCTGACTGCACGACTTGGTGACCTGGCCGGTCGACCCGTCATACAGGAGCGTGAACGTCCCGCCCTGGGTGCTGTCGCTCGTGCCGGTCACACTGAACCCAGTGTCGCCGCTCGGGAGTCCCGAGGGTGACGTGCTGATCTGCAGGTTGTATGTGTTAAACGGTTGGGTCAGCGACGGCTCGATCGTCGTCAGCGCGGACTGGCTGGCGGTGTAGCTGCCCCCATTGCTCGTCGCATACGTCGCCTCGGTCGTCTGGACCGTCGAGAGCGCGGACTGCAGGTTCGAGTCCTTCGCCTTGCCCGTCTGCGAGAGGAACGTCGGGATGGCAACCGCAGCGAGGATGCCGATGATGAGGATCACGACCAGCAGCTCGATAAGGGTGAAACCCTCCTGACCCTGGGCGCGATGACGAAGACGCTGAAGCATCTAAGTTTCACTCCTGTTTGTTGGTTTGCTGGCTGGAACCCACACTCGGCACTCAGCATCCTGGCGTTGTGCGTCGTTCCGTGCCGGGGTCATCGGCCCGAGGCCCCGCGAACTTGAGGGCCGGCGGACGCGCTGGCCATTCGTCCAGATCGGCCGATGAGGCCCGAGCGGGCTATACCTTCGGCTGCGCGCGGCCGATAAGATGAAGGTGCGCAACGACCACGGTTTTTCCGAGGCCGGACTCGATCGCCCGTCGGCGGCTCTCGTGCCTCAGTCTTCAGCTCGCGGGACCGGGGGCTTCCGACGCCTGACGGACGTGATCGTCGAGATGGGCTTCGCCTCCCGCGAGCAGGTCGAGGAATTTCTTCCTGCGGCGCGCGAGGTCGGCGTGAGCCCGGAGCAGCTGCTCGTCGACCGCGGCGTGATCAGCGCCGAGCAGCGCGGGCGTGCCGTCGCCGAGCGGCTCGGCCTAGAGTTCGTCGATCTCGCCAGCGAGCGGGTTGACCTCGCCGCTCTCACGCTGCTGCCGGGCGATATCGCGCGGCGGCTGGAGCTCGTGCCGATCGCCCGGGAAGACAGCCGCACGCTCGTCGTAGCGATGGCCGATCCGACGAATGTGGTCGCCATCGATGACGTCGAGATCCACACGGGGTTCGGCGTTCGGGCCGTCGTCGCCACGCCCGAGGACATCCATGCGGTGATCGCGAACGCCACCCGCCTCGATACCGCGGTGAGCGATGTGATCGAGCAGGAGGTCGAGGCCGAGCCGGCCGAGGAGCTACGCATCAGCGAGCGTGCCGAGCTGCAGGAGGCCGCCAGCGAGACCCCGGTCGTCAAGCTCGTCAACCAGCTCCTCTCCCAGGCCGTGAGCCTGGGAGCCTCCGACCTTCACTTCGACGCGGGAGCCTCCGAGATGCGGGTCCGCCTGCGCGTCGACGGCGTCCTGCAGGAGGTCGCGCGCGTCCCCGCGCGCATGGTCCCGGCGCTCGTCTCGCGCATCAAGATCATGTGCGAGATCGACATCTCCGAGCGACGGCTGCCGCAGGACGGCCGGCTCGGGGTCACCGTCGACGGCGCGCCGATCGACATCCGCGCGGTGACGATCCCGACCGTCCACGGCGAGTCGGTCGTCATGCGGCTCCTCGACCGCTCGGCGGCGCTCATCGACCTCGACCGGCTCGGCCTGGAGGCCGGGTCGCGGACCCGCCTCGAGGAGGCGATCGGCCTCGCCCACGGAGCGGTCCTCGTCACCGGGCCGACCGGCTCGGGCAAGTCGACGACGCTCTACGCGATCATCAACCGCCTCAACGAGCCCGACCGCAACATCGTCACGATCGAGGACCCGGTCGAGTACCAGCTCGAGGGCATCACCCAGATGCCGGTCAACCTCCGCTCCGGGCTGACGTTCGCCGCCGGGCTGCGCTCGATGATGCGCGCCGATCCCGACATCATCATGGTCGGCGAGATCCGCGACCGCGAGACCGCGCAGATCTCGATCGAGGCCGCGCTCACGGGCCATCTCCTGTTCTCGACGCTGCACACGAACGACGCGCCGAGCGCGATCACACGCCTCGTCGAGATGGGAATCGAGCCCTTCCTCGTCGCCTCCTCGGTCCGCTGCGTCGTCGCCCAGCGGCTCACGCGCATGCTGTGCACGAGCTGCCGGCGGCCGGTGACCCTCAGGGCGGAGGCGCTCAGGCACGCGGGCTTCGACTGCGACGAGGACATCGACGCGTTCGAGGCCGGCGGCTGCGCGCGCTGTGGAGGCGGCGGCTACCGGGGCCGCATCGGCATCTACGAGATCATGCCCGTCTCCCCCGCAATCCGCCAGCTCGCGCTCGACACGGCCGCGAGCGACGCGATCGCCTCCACCGCGCGCAGCGAGGGCATGCGCACGCTGCGCGACGACGCCCTCCGCAAGGTGCGCGAGGGCCTCACCGCGATCGACGAGGTCGTCCGGGTGCTCGGAAGCTGAGCGTCCAGCCGCCCTCAAGACCGCCCATCGAGCTGCCGAACCCCGTCTCATGTCAATCGACTTCGCCGACATCGTCCTCGCCGCGATCGAGCAGGACGCCTCCGACATCCACATCACGGCGGGCGCGCCGCCGAGCCTGCGGATCCGCGGCCGCCTGACCCCGCTGCCCGACGCCCCGCGGCTCGGCCCCCAGGAGACCCGTGAGATCGTCTACTCGATCCTTTCGGACTCCCAGCGTCAGCAGTTCGAGTCCCGGCACCAGGTCGACTTCTCGTGGTCGATCCCGCGCGTCGCGCGGATGCGCGTCAACGCCTACATGCAGCGTGGCGCGGTGAGCGCCGCGTTCCGCATGACCCCGTCGGACATCTCCTCGCTGGAGAAGCTCGGCATGCCCCATTCGGTGCGGGAGATGGCGAAGCTTCCGCGCGGGATCGTGCTCGTCACCGGTCCGACCGGCTCCGGCAAGACGACGACGCTCGCCGCGCTCATCGACGAGATCAACCGCACGCGCGACGACCACATCCTCACGATCGAGGACCCGATCGAGGTGCTGCACTCGCACAAGCGCTGCCTCGTCAACCAGCGCGAGCTCGGTCCCGACGCTCCCGGGTTCGCCGAGGCGCTCCGCGCCGCCCTGCGCCAGGACCCGGACGTCATCCTCGTCGGCGAGATGCGCGACCTGGAGACGATCTCGACCGCGCTCACCGCGGCGGAGACCGGCCATCTCGTGCTCGCCACGCTCCACACCCAGGATGCGCCGCAGACGGTCGACCGCGTGATCGACGTCTTCCCGCCCCACCAGCAGCAGCACGTGCGCGTCATGCTCGCCGCCGCGCTGCAGGGCGTCGTCGCCCAGCAGCTTCTGCCGACCGCCGACGGCCGGGGACGCGTCGCCGCGGTCGAGGTCCTCATCCCCACGCCCGCCGTCCGCAACCTCATCCGCGAGGGCAAGACCCACCAGCTCTACTCGGCGATCCAGACCGGCGGCGATCACGGCATGCAGACGATGGACGCCGCGCTCGTCGACCTCGTGCAGCGGGGCCGGATCACGATCGAGGTCGCCCGCCGCCGGGCGTCGGTGCCCGCGGAGTTCGAGCGGCTGCTCGCCGGCGGTCAGCCGGCCCTGCACTCCGCTCCGCTGGCGGCCACCGGGCCGGCCACCGCGAACGGGTACCTGCAATGAGCCGGCCCCTCACGTTCAGCTTCCGCGCGGTCGACGCCTCCGGCGGCAAGGTCGTCGGCGAGCTCGAGTCCGAGAGCCGCGACGGTGTCGTCGAGGCGCTCCGCGGCCGCGGGCTGCTCGCGCTCGAGGTCAAGGAGAAGGTGAAGTCCAAGGAGGTCAACGCCGACCTCTTCTCGCGCGTCAAGGTCGAGGACCTCGCGCTCGCCACGCGGCAGCTGTCGACGATGATCAACTCCGGGCTCGCGCTCATGCGCGCGCTCACCGTGCTCGAGTCACAGACCGAGAGCAAGAAGCTCAAGGAGACGCTCGCCACCGTCCGCTCCGACATCCAGGCCGGCGCCTCGCTGTCGAACGCGCTCGCCCGCCACCCGAAGGTGTTCTCCGACCTCTACGTCGCGATGATCCGCGCCGGCGAGACCGGCGGCTTCCTCGAGGACGCGCTCGTGCGCGTCGCCGACCAGCTCGAGGCGGAGAATCGCCTGCGCCGGCAGGTGAAGGGCGCGATGGTCTACCCCGCCGTCGTCTTCACGGTCGCGATCGGCGTCCTCGTCGGGATGCTCGTGTTCATCATCCCCGTGTTCGCCGGCGTCTTCAAGCAGTTTGGAGGCAAGCTGCCGGCGCTCACCCTGCTCATCATGCACGTCTCGAACTTCGTGCGGGATTACTGGTATGTCGTGGTGCTCGGGATCCCGGCTCTCGCGTTCGCCTTTCACCGGTGGAAGGGGTCCGCCCGGGGCCGTCCGATCTGGGATCGCCTGCGGCTGAAGGCGCCCGCGAAGATCGGCACGGTCGTCCAGAAGGTCGCGCTCGCCCGCTGGTCACGCACGCTGTCATCGCTCACGACGGCCGGCGTGCCGACGCTCGAGGCGATCGACGTCACCGGCCGCACGGCCGGGAACACGGTCGTCGAAAACGCGATGCGGACCGTCCACGACTCCGTCCAGAGCGGCGGGACGATCGCCTCGGCGCTCGGCCGCGAGCAGATCTTCCCGGGGCTCGTCACGAACATGGTGCGGGTCGGCGAGGAGACCGGAGCCCTCGACTCGACGCTCGCGAAGGTCGCCGACTTCTACGAGGAGCAGGTCGAGGTCGCCGTGAAGGCGCTCACCTCGATCCTCGAGCCGATCATGATCGTCTTCATCGGCTCGATGGTCGGCTTCATGATCATCGCGATGTACCTGCCGATGTTCGACGTCTACAACCAGATTCACTGACCCGGCGCGGTTCTCCGCGCCCGGGGGTGCCGGCGATCCTCTCCGCCTCCCCGTCCTGGCATCCTCAGATCGATGAGAACCCCATGGGCGCAGGCGCGCCGCGCTGGAGGCGTCCGCCTGCGCGCGGCCTCAGCGGATCGCGGGGGTTCCGGATGAGCCCCGGGGACACCGCCGAGCTGCGCGTCGGCCGGCGCACGGTAACGATCAGCCACCCGAACAAGGCGCTGTTCGCCGAGCCCGAGGTGACGAAGCTCGCGCTCGCGCGCTACTACGAGCAGGTCGGCGAGGCGATGGTCCCCCACGTGCGCGGCCGCCCGCTCGCGCTCGAGTCCTACCCGGGCGGGATCGAGCGCGAGAGCTTCTTCGCGAAGACGGCCCCCGCGCACTTCCCCGACTGGATCGCGCGCGTGACCGTCCCCAAGCGCGGCGGCACGATCACCCAGGTGACCGCCGAGGAGCCGGCGACGCTCGTGTTCCTCGCCGGCCAGAACGTGATCACGCCGCACGTGTGGCTCTCGCGCGCGGACCGCCCCCACGAGCCCGACCGGCTGACGATCGACCTCGACCCCGCGCCCGGCGTGCGCTTCGCCGAGGTCCGCGCCGCCGCGCGCGCCGCCGGCGAGCGGCTCCGCGACGCGGGGCTGGCGACGTACGCGATGGTGACGGGCTCTCGCGGCGTCCACGTCGTCTGCCCGCTGCGCCGCGGCCCGGAGTTCCCCGCCGTCCATCGCTTCGCACGGGCGCTCGCCGAGGCGATGGTGCAGGAGGATCCGGGGCGGCTCACGCTCGAGTGGCACCGCGCCGAGCGTGGGCGGCGCATCTACCTCGACGTCAACCGGATCGCCTACGCCCAGCACGCGGTCGCGCCCTATGGGGCCCGACCGCGGCCGGGCGCGCCGGTCGCGATGCCGATCCACTGGGAGGAGCTGGAGGACCGGCGCCTCGCCCCGGACCGCTGGACCGTCCGCAATGCGCCGCGCCGCCTCTCCGCCGAGGGCGATCCGTGGCGGGCGATCGCGCGCCACGCGCGCAGGCTCCCCGCCCACTGAGCGGTCACGCACGTCTCGGCGCGCCTCGCTCCCGCGAACGGCGGTACGGTGACGGAGTGGACGCTTCCGACACCTCCCCCGAGCCGATCCCGAACACCGCCGGCGAGGAGGACGCGCGCAACCTCCCCGCCGAGAGCGCCGGGGACCGCCACCCGATCCTCGCCTCCGACGCCGAGCGCGAGCAGACGGTCGCCCGCCTGCGCGAGGCGGTCGGCGAGGGTCGGCTCACGCTCGAGGAGTTCTCCGAGCGGGTCGGCGCGGTCCAGCTCGCGCGCACCGATCAGGAGCTCGCCGCCGTTTCGCGCGATCTGCCGGCGACGCGACCGTCGACCGAGCTGCTCGCCGAGCCGGAGACCCACCGCGCGGTGTGCTCGCATCTCATCCGCCAGGGGCCGTGGTCGCTGCCCGTCCGCTCGCGCTGGAGCTCGTGGTTCGGCACGATCGACCTCGACCTGCGCGAGGCGCGACTGTCGGCGAGCGACACCGAGATCGCCGTCCAGAACGTGTTCGGGACGGTGACGCTGATCGTGCCCGACGGGCTTGAGGTCGTCGTCCGCGGCGGCGGGCTCTTCGCCAGCCAGAAGATCGAGTCGCCGCAGCGTCCGCCCGCGCCCGGCGCGCCGCGGCTGATCATCGACGCGAGCGGCCCCGGCGGCACGCTCCACGTGCGCAGCCGCCCGCCGCGGCAGACGAGCCTCCGCGCGCTGCTCCGCGGCGAGTAGCGGTCGCGGGTGCTCGTCGCGGTCACCGACCACGCCGCCGAGCGCTTCCGCCAGCGGGTGCGGGGCACGCTCGACGCGAAGATCGAGGTCGCGGCACGCGTCGCCCGCGGTCATGCGGCGGGCCGCGTCGCCCCCGGCGAGCGGGGTGCGGTGCTCGTGCGGGACGTCGAGAACCGCGACCTCATCTACGTCTGCCGGCCGGCTAGGGACGAGCTCGTCGTGATCACGCTCTGGGAGGAGGGCGACGATCCGGCGGTCCCGCGGCGCTTCACCGACGCGCTTGAGCCACGGCGGACGCGCGGACGGGCCGGGAAGCCGAGCGAACCGACCGGCCGAGCGGCCCGGGAACTACCGTCAACGCCATGAGCACCATGAACACCCGCCCGCTCGGCGACTCGGGCATCGAGGCCTCGATCGTCGGGCTGGGCTGCAACAACTTCGGCCGCCGGGTCGACCTGGCGGGAACCCGCGCGGTGATCGACGCCGCGCTCGATGTCGGGATCACGTTCCTCGACACGGCCGACATCTACGGGCCGTCGGGGCGCAGTGAGGAGCTGATGGGCGAGGCGCTCCAGGGCCGGCGCGACCGGGTCGTGCTCGCGACCAAGTTCGGCATGGACATGCACGACGGCAACAGGCTGCCGCGCGGCTCCCGCGAATACGTCCACCGCGCCGCCGAAGCCTCCCTGCGGCGGCTGCGCACCGACGTGATCGATTACTACTGGATGCACCAGCCCGACGAGGCGACGCCGATCGTCGAGACGCTGGGGGCGCTCCAGGAGCTGATCGGCGCGGGCAAGGTCCGCGCGATCGGCGCCTCGAACTTCGACGGCGCGCAACTGCGCGAGGCCGACGCCGCCGCGCGGGAGAACGGCCTCACCCGGTTCACCGCCGTGCAGAACGAGTACAGCCTGCTCGAACGCGAGGACGCCGAACGCGACGGCCTGCCCGCCTGCCGCGAGCTCGGGATCGGGTTCGTCCCGTTCTTCCCGCTCGCGAGAGGACTCCTCACCGGCAAGTACCGCCCCGGCGAGCCCGCGCCCGCGGGCAGCCGCCTCGCCGGGCGGGACGCGCCCGCCACCGAGGCCCAGTTCGCGCTCATCGGCGCGCTCGAGCGCTACGCGCAGGAGCGCGGGATCACGATCCTCGACGTCGCGATCGGCGGGCTGCTCACCGAGGAGCCGGTCGTGAGCGTGATCGCCGGCGCGACGCGCCCGGAGCAGGTGCACGCAAACGCCGCCGCCGGCCGCTGGATCCCGGACGAGAGCGACCGCGCAGCGCTCCGGGAGCTGCTCGACGCGCACGTCGCCGCCTGAGCGCGGGGCCGCCTCTGACGGCCGCGGCCGCGAAACCCTCCACAACCGACCAGAAAGCGGGAGAATCAACGAATCCAGGCTGCGCAACTGCTGCAAGCGGCCCGCGCGCGGTCACCGCGCGTGGGCCGCGGACCGATACCTCCCGTGTGACGTCCTCCGCCGAGCCCGATCCGATCTCCCCGCTCGAGGCGCTCCTCGAGCTTCCGCGCAGCGCGGGCGAGGACACGCTCGACGATTTCCTCGTCACGGTCGCCGATACGGTCTGCCGCGCCGCCGGCTTTGCCTCGGTCGTCATCAACCTCTACCGCCCGGCATTCGACGACTACGAGGCCGTCGTCGTGATCGGCGCAGGCAGCGAGGCGCTGCTCGGCAAGACCGTCGAGAGCGCGCACTTCCAGCGCATCTTCGCCGAGGCCGAGCAGCCGCTGCCCGGGGTGTTCTTCCTGTCGGATGAGTCGGGCTTCTGGGAGGACATCCCCGAGGTGTTCACGCCCGACATCGAGCCGATCGACGATCCGAACGCGTGGCGCGCCGGCGACGGGCTCCTCGTGTTCCTGTCGGACCCCTCGGGCGCGCCGCTCGCCATGTTCTCGATGGACGAGCCGCTCTCCGGCCTGCGCCCGGGCAGTGACGAGCTGCGGCTCATCAGCGCGATCTGCTCCCACGCCGAGAGCGCGCTCACCGTTGCGCGGCGGACCGAGATGGCCGCCGAGCACGCGCGCGTCCTGTCGCTGTTGCTGGAGCGATTCCCGGCGCTGTCGGTCGCCCCGAGCATCGATGAGCTGCTCCGGATCGCGGTCGACACGATCGTCCCGGGCCTCGGCTTCGAGCGCTGCGTCGCGTACCTCGCCGAGGGCGGCGCGCTCGTGCTGCGTGCCGCCGCCGGCTGGGGGGATGAGGAGCCGCCGCGCGAGCGCCTCCAGGTCGCCGAGATCGAGCCGCTCGTCGACCCCGCGCGGGAGCAGGCCGGCTGCTTCCTCGGCAGCGCCCGTGGGCTGTTCGGGGACCGCGGCGAGGAGCGGTCGCGCCGCAATGGGCGGGGGGCGACCGCCTGGTCGGACCACTGCCTGCTCGTCCCCTGCCTCGGCGTCGACGGCGTGCTCCGCGGCCTGTTCGTGATCGAGGATCCGGTCGACCGGCTGCTGCCGACGAGCGACCGCCGGCGGGCGGTGCGGCTGCTCGTCGACCAGGTGGCGGCGGCGCTGCTGCGCGCGCTCGGGCCGCGGCTGCTCAAGCGGTAGGGTCTCTCCCGCGGACTCGCGCGCGCGAGCACTCGAACTGGCCAAACGGGACACTAGCCTTCGGCGGGTGCCGTTCGAATCGCAGTGGTCGCGCCTCCCGCTGGCGGCGCGCTGGGTGCTCTGCCTGCTCGTCGCCGCCGCGCTGATCGCCCTGCTCGTCGCCTTCGTGAGCCACAACAACGGCAACGGGGAGGCGATCATCTCCAGGGCGAAGCTCGAACAGGAGTCCGCCCAGGACACGATCATCGTGCGCCAGCAGCAGGCCCCACACGTGTTGCGGGTCGACTCGGCCGCCGCCGCGCAGGCGCGGCTCGTCCGCGGCGTGACGGCGCTCATGCGCCGCCAGGTCACCCAGAACGTGCTGCCGGGCCCGGTGCAGCGCGTGCGCTGCTGGGAGAACGCCCGCCGCGGCGCGCGCGTCGGCTACCACTGCAGCGCCGAGGCCGCCCACATCAGCTATCCGTTCGTCGCCGTGTACACGCCGAGCGCCCGCCACGTCGTGTTCTGCAAGAAGGTGTACGCGCCGGTCGCGTCCGAGAACATCCCGGTCTCGCGCCGCTGCCGGCTGTAGGCCGACGTCGGCGGGGATGTGTGCCCACGCGACGCGCGCCGGGCATCAGCCGGCGCGCCAGGCGAGTCGCCCGCGGGCGCGCGAGTGCGGCGAGAAGCGGACCCCGAGCACACGCGCGCGCCGCGGCACCGAGAACGCGACGCAGCCCGTGCGCACGCTGCCCGCCGAGACGATCGACTCGAAGTCGACGAGCGGCGTCTGGCAGGGGCCGCGGCGCACGTCGAGCGGCTCGGCGCGCCCGGCGGAGAGCACGAGCGAGACGTCCCCGGAGGCGGTCGAGTCATATGTCGCGCCGTGCTGGTTGGCGATCCGCAGCTCGACGCCCACCTGGCGCGTGCCGGGCAGCGGCGGCGAGCCCGTGTGCACCAGCCGCAGCACCCGCAGGACGGTCACCGTCAGGTCGGCGCCGCCGGTTCGGACCGCCTGGCGGGCGCCGAGGGGCGGGCCGTTGACGATCGGTCCGTGACGCGCCGCGGGGCCGTGCGCGGGAGTCCAGGCCGTGCGCGTGGTCATCGCGCGCGGGGCGGTCGTCGAGCTTGTCGTGCTCGTCCCGGAGCCGCCGCCGCTCGTCCCGGAGCCGCCGCCGCTCGCTCCGGAGCCGCCGCAGCCCGCGAGGGCGAGAGCGCCCGCCGCCGCGACCGCGCCGAGCCTCGCGACCCGGTGGGCGCCGCTCACTCCCCGGGACCCGCGCCGATGATCCCGCCGCGCGGCAGCCGCCCGTCGTGCAGCCACCCGCGCAGCTCGGTGCGCCGGATCTTGCCGCTCACGGTCTTCGGCAGCTCGTCGACGAAGTGGATCTCTCGCGGGTACTTGTACGGCGCGGTCGTGCGTTTCACCGACTCCTGGATCTCTCGCGCGAGCTCCGCGCTCGGCTCATAGCCGGCGGCGAGGATGCAGACGCCGACGACGATCTCGGTGCGCTCGGGGTCCTCGCGCCCGACGACCGCGGCCTCCACCACCGCCGGATGCTCGACGAGCGCGGACTCGACCTCGAACGGTCCGATGCGGTAGGCGCTGGAGGTGATGACGTCGTCGCCGCGCCCCTCGAACCAGAAGTAGCCGTCCTCGTCGACGGCCGCCTTGTCGCCGGTGAAGTACCACTCGCCGCGAAACGCCGCGGCGGTCGCCTCGGGGTCGCCGAGGTACCCGTCGAACAGCCCGACCGGAGAACGCGACCCCGCCCACCCCCGCCGGCCGTCGACGCGGCCGTGGCGGACGACGACGTTCGCGACCTCGCCGGGCTGGACGGGGGCGCCGTCGTCGTCGACGACTGTCACCTCCCAGCCGGGGACGGGCTTGCCCATCGAGCCGGGCCGGACGTCGACTGTGCGGTAGTTGGCCACCAGGCAGCACGTCTCCGTCTGCCCGTAGCCGTCGTAGATCGTCAGGCCGCCCGTTCCCTCGCGCCAGCGCCGGATGACCTCGGGGTTGAGCGGCTCGCCGGCGCTCGTGCAGTGGCGCAGCGCGCTCAGGTCGTGGGCTGAGAGGTCACCCTGCACGAGCAGCCGGTAGAGCGTCGGCGGCGCGCAGAACGAGGTGATCCGGTGGCGGGCGAGGATCCCGAAGATCGTGTCCGCGTCAGGGCGGCCGAGCGCGACCTGGACGATGCAGGCGCGCTCGTGCATCTGCCCGAAGAGCCCGCCCCAGGCGGCCTTCGCCCAGCCGGTGTCGCTCACCGTCCAGTGGAGGTCGCCGGGCCGCAGGTCGTGCCAGAAGCGCGCGGTCGACACGTGCCCGAGCGCGTACGAGTGGGCGTGCTCCACCATCTTCGAGTAGGAGACGGTGCCGCTCGTGAAATAGAGGAGCAGCGGGTCGTCGCGGGAGGTCTGGTCCTGCGGCACCTCGCCGTCGCCCGCCTCCGCGAGCGCGCCCGCGAAATCGACCCAGCCCTCGCGCGCCTGACCCGAGCCGGCGGCGACGCACAGCCGCACCCTCAACCCCGGCGCCGCCTCGTCGACCTTGGCGGCGCCCGCGGGATCGGTGATCGCGCCGACAGCGCGGGCGCTCTGCACGCGGTAGGCGATGTCCTTCGGCGTGAGCAGGTTTGGCGCCGGCATCGGCACCGCGCCGATCCGCATGCAGCCGAGCAGCGCCGCGTACCACTCCGGGCAGCGGGGGAGCATCACGAACACGTGGTCGCCCTTGGCGATCCCGAGCGAGATCAGCGCCCGTGCCGCGATCCGCGACTCGCGCGCGAGGTCGGCGGCGCTCGCCAGGTCGATCACCTCGCCGGCGCCGTCGAGCGACAGCACCGCCGGATCGTCGGGACGCTCGCGCGCCCAGGTGTCGACGATCGCCTCGACGGCGTTGAAGCGCTCCGGGACCTCGAGCCGGAACGACGCGCGCTCGGCCGCGTAGTCGGCCAGGCGGGGCGGGCAGTCACGCCCCGGGCGCGGGGCGGCGTCGAGTGCCGACATGCTCAGAAACGGTACCGGCTCTCCGGGCGCGGGTAGCGACAGGCGGGACCACTGAACCGAACGGGAGAACACATGGCAGACGAGCTGAAGGACAAGCGCATCGCGATCATCGCGACCGACGGGGTCGAGCAGGTCGAGCTCGAGCAGCCGCGCGAGGCCGCCCGTGAGGCGGGCGCGACCGTCGAGCTGCTGTCGCTGTCGACCGCCCCGATCCAGGCGATGAACTCCGACATCGAGCCGGCCGACCGCTTCGACGTCGACGGCCGCGTGGCCGACGCCGACCCAGGCGACTACGACGGCCTCATCCTGCCCGGTGGGACGGTGAACGCCGACCGGCTGCGCATGGACGACGACGTGCGCGCATTCGTGCGTGAGACGTTCGCCGCCGGCACGCCGGTCGCCGTCATCTGCCACGGCCCGTGGACGCTCGTCTCCGCGGACCTCGTGCGCGGGCGCACGCTCACCTCGTACCCGAGCCTGCGCGTCGACATCCGCAACGCCGGCGGCAACCCGGTCGACGAGGAGGTCGTCGTCGACAACGGCCTCGTCTCCTCGCGCAACCCGGACGACCTGCCGGCGTTCTGCGCGAAGCTCGTCGAGGAGTTCGCCGAGGGCCGCCACGAGGTGAAGGCGGCCTGAGCGGCGCCAGGCCGAGCGACCGGCGGCGGGCTGCGCGATCGGTGCCGCCGACACTCGTTGCCGGGCGCACGGCCGCCGGGTACCGTTCCCGGCATGCCCGACTGGGAGGACGTGCGGCGGATCGTGGGCACGCTGCCGGACGTGAGCGAGTCGACGACGCGCGGCAACCTCTTCTGGCGGGTCCACGGCAGGGGGTTCGTGTGGGAGCGGCCGCTCGGGCGCAAGGATCTCGCCGAGCTCGGTGACCGCGCCCCGGACGGCCCGATCCTCGGCGCCCGCACCGAGAGTCTCGCCGCCAAGGAGGCGCTGATCGCCTCGGCGCCGGAGACATACTTCACGATCTCGCACTTCGACGGCTACTCGGCGGTGCTCGTCCGGCTCGACGTCATCCCCGAGGACGAGCTGCGCGAGCTGATCGTCGAGGCGTGGCTCGCCAAGGCGCCGCCGCGCGCGGCGCGCGAGTACGCCGCCGCCCACGGGCTGGAATGACCGCGGTCGTCGCGGACGCCGGCGAGCGGGGCGCAGGGCCTCCGGTCGTCGACCGCACGACGCAGAACGTCGTGTTCGCGACGGTCGTGCTCGGGATTCTCGCTCGCGCCCGCAGCCTGAGCCCGTGGGGTGATCGGATCGGCCGGCGCGCGCGGTCCGTCCCTGCCCGTGCGAGGCCGATCACCGGCCGCAGACCGAGAGGAACTAGTGTCCCGTTTGGTCAGTTCGTTTGCAGTCGAGGCACCCCTGGCGGCGCCCGGCGGCGTCCTCGGATCCTCGTGTGGCGCTGCCACACCACGGATCCTGCGTCCTGGCCAGGCATCCACCAGTGGCACCTCTTGGTGCCAACGAACCAACCAAAACGCGACACTAGCATCGAATCCAGCCCGCCCGGCGGGCCGACCATGACCGACCCGATCGAGCTGTCCTACGCCATCGATCTGCTCCCGGCGGGGCGCTTCTCGTTTCGGCGCTGGCGCTGGGAGCTGTGGAACGGGGCTCAGCTGCTGGCGGCCGGCTGGCGGTTGCACCCGCTTCACGCCCAGCGGGCGCTGCGGGTGCGGGCGCTCCGCCACGCGCACCGGGTGCACGGGCTGCATCCGTTGCGCCTCGAGGCCGCACAGCCGCCCGAGACGTCCTGGCTCGGCCGGGCGGTGACGATCGACTGGGGCGAGCTGCGCGTCGTGCTCACGCCGCGCGCACTCGTGTCCGAGACGCCTGTGCGCCTCGCTCCCGCCTCGGGCTGATGGCGGGCGCGAACGTGACGACGGTGCGCCGGCTGATCGCCGACGCCGCCGCGGCCCACGATCAGCTCCTGCGCCGGCTGCCGGCCGAGATGCAGGCCTCGCTCCCGGTCGACGCTCAGGGGGTCACCCAGGCGATCGACCACCTCGCGGTCGCGGCCGGCCTCAGCCAGTCCGAGCGCCTGGAGCTGATCCGGCCGCACGCCGGCAACCCGGCGGTGCTCCACGCCCAGGTGTTCGGGCGCGCGCCGCTTGCGCGGGAGACGGTCATCGGGTCGTTCGTCGACGGCGCCCGGGTGCGGGCCGACGCGCTCGGCGAGCTCGCCGACGTCGTCGGCGGCGCCGAGCTCGGCGCCGAGGTGCGGAGCCTGCTGCTCGAGAGCCCGCCGCCGCTCGAGGCGCGGGGGCCGGAGGTCGTCGCCGCGCTGCGCGCGACCTACGCCGCCCAGGAGCGGGCGGCGGTGCTGATCGCGGCCCGCCTGGACCGCGACGCGCGGCCCTGAGCGGCCCGAGCGATCAGCTCAGCGTGAACTGCGCGACGAGCTTCTCCAGCTCCTCGGCGGTCATCGACAGGCTGTGCGCCGAGGAGGCGATCTGCTGCGTGGAGGCGCTCGTCTGCTCCGTGGCCGCCGACACCTGCTCGGTCGAGGAGGAGGACTGCTCGGCGACGACCGCGACCGCGCTCACGCTGTCGTGCATGCGCGTCGCGCTGTCGACGATCTGCGTGCAGGCGGAGGCGATGCGCTCGATCCGCTCGGCCATCGCCTCGACGTTCACATGGATCTGGCGGAACGCGTCCCGCGCCGCCCGCATCGTGTGGGCGCCCTCCTCGGTCTGCCGTGCGCCGGCCGACACGACGGTCACCGCCCGCTCGGTCTCGACGCTGATCTCCTCGACGATCGAGGCGATCGTGCCGGCCGCCTCGGAGGACTCCTCGGCGAGCTTGCGGACCTCCTCGGCGACGACCGCGAATCCCTTGCCCTGCTCACCGGCGCGGGCGGCCTCGATCGCCGCGTTGAGCGCGAGCAGGTTCGTCTGCTCGGCGATCCCGCTGATCGTGTCCACGATCCCCGAGATCCGGCTCGACTTCTCGCCGAGCGTCTCGATCACCGCCGACACCTCGGCCGAGGACTCCTGGACGCCGCGCATCGCCTGATCGACAAGCGCAACGGCGCGCTCGCCGGCCTCCGCGGAGGCGCGGGCCTCGGCCGCGGCCTGGGCGCTCTCGGCGGCGGCATCGGAGGAACTGCGGCTCGCGGCGGCGACCTCCTCGCTCATGTGGCGCGCCTGCTCGACGGCGCGCACCTGCTCCTCGGCGCCGGTGGCAACCGTGCCGACCGACTCGGCGATCTCGCTGATCGCGCGGCCGACCTCCTCGGTCGTCGTGGCCATCTCGACGCTCGAGCTGTTGAGCGTCGCGGAGGTTCCGGAGATCGCGCGCACGACGGCGCCGACCCGGTCACGCATCTCGATGAAGGAGTGCCGGAGCGCGTCGCCCTCCGAGCGCGGCTCGATCTCGGTCGCGAAGTTGCCGGAGGCGATCCGCTGCGCGATCGCCGCGGTCTCGCGCAGGTAGTCGACGACCTCGGAGAGCGCACGGCCCATCGCGGCGATCTCGTCGCGTCCGCGCACCTCGATCCGCTGCTCGACCTCGCCACGGGAGAGCGCCCGCGCGGCGCGAAGCATGGCGCGCGAGCCCCCGACGACCCGGCGGGAGAGGAGCACGACGACGCCGCCCGCGAGCAGGATCGCGATCGCAGCGAGCCCGAGCGTGAGCGTGATCGCCGCGCTGCGGCTCGAGCGGGCGCTCGTGCGGCTGTCGGCGCGCACTCGCTTGGCGAGCGCCGCGGCGTCGCCGGCGAGCGCGTCGGTGGCGAGGTTCGCGGCGCCGCCGCCGGTCGTGAGCGCCGCGGCACCTGACCGGCGGCCGGCCTGGGCGAGCGCGACGGCGCGATGGTCGATCACGGTCCAGTGGGCGAACGCGGCGCGCAGCCGGTCGTAGCCGGCGCGCTGCGCAGGGGTCGCGAGGTCGCGCCCCAGCCGGTTCAGGGTGGTGCGGAAGAGCTGGACGTCACCCGCGTGGTTGCCGGCGCTCGAGCCGCCGGCGAGCACGGTCATCAGCTGCGAGCCCTGCATGTTGTACGCGTCGGCGCTCACCTGATCGGCGAGGTCGACGCGGGCGGCGCCGTTGTTGAGCCGGTGAGTGATCGCGGTGAGCTGGGTGGTCGCCACCACCATCCCGATCCCGAAGACGGCGACGACGACGGCGAAGCCCGCAAGGAGCTCGGTTCGGAGCGAAGAGGTGATGATGCGCATGCCTGGTGATCTCGGCCGAACCCGTCCCGCCTTGAGCGTGGAGCGGTCCGCGGGCGGACTGCCGGTCCGGAAACGGCGATCGTTCGGGGCGCGGCTACCGGTCGCTGGGCGGCAGGACCGCGGGCGGGCGGCGGCTCGAGAGCAGGCTGACGACGCTGATCACCTGCTCCCGGCGGTTGCGAGCCACGAGCGACCACAGCCAGCGCGTGATCGTCCCCACGCGGTTGCCCCAGCCAACGAGGTAGAAGAGGTGGACGAGCGCCCACAGCCCGAACGCGAGCGGGCCGCCGAACCGCAGCCCCTTGATGTCGGCGACCGCGCGCTGGCGGCCGATCGTCGCGAGCATGCCCTTGTCGACGTAGCGAAACGGCCTCGGCGCCGGACGACCGTCGAGGCGGGCGGCGATGACACGCGCGGCGTACACGCCCTGCTGGATTGCGGCGGGCGCGAGGCCGGGCACGCCCTCGAGATCCGCGATGTCGCCGACGACGAACACCTCGGGGTGCCCGGGCAGCGTGAGGTCGGGGTTGACGGGCACCCGGCCGCCGTGGCCGAGCGTGATCCCGGCGGCGTCGCCGATGGCCTCGGCGAGACCCGCCGCGCGCACGCCCGCCGACCAGATGATCGTGCGGGCGGGGACGCGAACGCGGCCGTCGGGCCCGTCGACGTCCAGCCCCTCCTCGTCGACGCCGACGACCCGGTGGCGAACCCGCACGTCGATGCCGAGATGCTCGAGGTCGCGCTGCGCCCGACGCCTCAGCGAGGGGGCGAATCCGGGCAGCACCTCGTCGACGGCGTCGAGCAGGATGATCCGGCGGTTCGCGGGGTCGAAGGCGCGGTACTCGTCGCGGAGCACTCGGTGGGTGAGCACGCTCAGCTGTCCGGCGAGCTCGACCCCGGTCGGTCCGGCGCCGACGACCGCGTACGTGAGCCACGCGTCGCGCTCCGCTCCCTCCCCCACCTGCTCGGCCATCTCGAACGCCCCGAGGATCCGGCTGCGGATCCGCGAGGCGTCGTCGAGCGACTTCATCGGCATCGCCCACCGTGCCCACTCGTCGTGGCCGAAGTAGGAGTCCTGGGAGCCGGCGGCGACGACGAGCGTGTCGTACTCGAGGTCGAGCCCCTCGAGCGAGCGGCCGCGCACGATCCGGCGCTCCAGGTCGATCTCGTCGATCTCCCCCATGAGCACCCGGACCGCGGGCGCCGAGCGGAACATCGAGCGCAGGGCCGGGGCGATCTGCCCCTCGGACAAGAGGCCGGTCGCCACCTGGTAGAGCAGCGGCTGGAACAGGTGGTGGTTCGCGCGATCGACGAGCGTGATCTCCGCGCCCGATCGCGCGAGGCGCCCGGCGACCCGCACGCCGGCGAAGCCGCCGCCGACGATCACGACGCGGTGGGGGACGCGCGGGCTCACGCTCGGTCGAATGCCCGGATCGATCCGGCCGACCCAACCGCGCGGAGACCCGACCTCACCGGCCGCTCCCGGACCAGCGCTCCCAGCGGATCGCCTCGGCCGCCGGCCGGCGCCGCACCTCGCCGAACCGGCCGGTCGGCCACCCGACGGGGATCATGCAGAACGTCTTCACGCGCTTCGGGATCCCGAGGATCGCCTTGAACTCCTGCTCCTGCTCCAGGTGCCAGGTCGTGAGCACCGCGCCGAGCCCGTGCGCCCGCGCGGCGAGCAGCAGGTTCTGGGCGCCGGGGAAGACGCAGCCGGCCTCGGTGATGGCGACCGCGCGGCGGCTGTTGCGGACGAGCGCCAGCGTGCGACGCACGCCGAGCCCCGAGAGCCCGCGCGCGACGCCGACGACGTTGCGCTCGACCTGGCGCTGCCAGGGACCGAGCTCGTAGCACGGCACGATCAGCGCCGGAACCTCGGCGAAGTGCTCGGCCTGGTGCCGGGAGGCGGCGAGCATCCGCGCGAAGCGGTCCTTGTCCATCCCCGCGGGCGGGACCGCGGTCCGCTGGTAGAAGTCGACGCACGCCCGCCACGGCTCGGCGAGCGCCCGCATCTGGGCGCGATCGGTGACGATCACGTATGTGTAGGCCTGGGTGTTGCTCGCGCTCGGCGCCCAGGTGGCCGCTTGGACGAGCTGCTCAAGCAGCTCCCGAGGCACCGGATCGGGCTTGAGGCGGCGCATCGCGCGCATCGTGCGCATCACCTCGAGGATCGGGGCGCCGGCGGCCTGGACGGTCTCGGCTCCTGGCGGGCTCATCATCCGTCCAACGATATGGGAGGCGCTGAACATGCGACGTCCGCCCGGCGCGGTTGCATGGGCGGATGCTCCGCGGACGGCCGCTCGGCCGCCGGTTCGGGTGGCTGTGGACGGCGTGCGCGGTCAGCAGCTACGGGACCGGCTTCGGCTTCGGCGCGATGTCGATCATCGCGATCCGGGTGCTGCGCGCCGGGCCCGGCCAGGTGTCGCTGCTCAGCTCGGTCGGCCTCGCGGCGGGCGCGCTCCTCGCGGTGCCGCTCGGCCCGTGGGTCGAGTTCCGGCGCAAACGGCCGGTGATGGTCGCCATGGACCTCGTGCGTTTCGCCGCCCAGATCACGGTCCCGGTCGCCTACGTGATCGGCGCGCTCACGTTCGCCCAGCTGCTCGTCGTGACGATCGTCGTGGCGGGCGCGAAGATCGCGTTCCGCGCGGCGAGCGGCGCGCACCTCAGGGCGCTCGTCGCGCCCGCCGACGTGCTCGCCGCGAGCAGTCGGCTCGAGTCGACGACGTGGAGCTCGCTCGTCGTCGGACCGCCGCTCGGCGGGGCGGCGATCGCCGCCCTCGGCGCGACCGTGAGCCTCACCGTCGACGCGATCAGCTACATGCTCTCGGCACTCGCGATCACGCGGATCGGCGGCCCCGAGCCCGACCCACCGCCGCGGACGCCCTCCGAAGCCGCGCGGGCCAGGCTGCGTGAGCTGCCTGAGGACTGGCGCGACATCCTCGCCCATCCCGGCCTGCGCGGCCTGTTCGTCAATCGCCTGATGGTCGGCGGCCTCATCCTCTGCGCCGAGCCGCTGCTCGCGGTGCTCATGCTCCAGCGGCTGCACTTCCCGCCGTGGCAGTACGGCCTCGCGTTCGCCGCCCCGTGCCTCGGCGGCCTTGCCGGCGCCCGGTTCTCGCCCCGGCTGGTGGCGCGCCTCGGTTCGCGCCGGGCGCTGCTCACGTTCGGGACGCTCACCGTCGGCTGGCCGATCGGACTCGCGTTCATCCCCGGTGGCGTCGCCGGCCTCGTGATCGTCATCGCGCTGCAGCTCGGGCTCGTGTTCAACATGGGGGTCGTCAACCCGATCGTCGCCACCCGTCGCCTCGAGGAGATCGCTCCCGAGCGGCTCGCGCGCACGCTGTCGGCTTGGACGGTGAGCACGAGCGCGACGACCGCGGGGTTGACGGCGCTCTGGGGCCTGCTCGCCGAGCTCGTCGGGCTCAGGGCGGCGATCGCCGCCGCCGGCGTCCTCGCCCTGCCGGCGCCGCTGTTCCTCCCGCGCGCCCGCGCACGCGAGCGGCCGCCGGAGGCCACAGCGGCGCCAGCGCAAGCAGCGTGACGAGCGCAAGCCCGGCGATGAGCTGCATCGGCGAGCGCGCGCAGCTTGTGCGAGGAGCTTGTGACGATCTCCGGGTAGCTGTCGAGGTAGTAGGGAAGCGCGGCGCACGCCTGCTGGACGGCGGCGCCGCGGCTGCGGAGGACGGTCGCCTCGTCGACCCCGAGCGCGGCGATGAACGCGACCCGCGATTCGGGCGTGAACAGCGGCGACCAGATGACCTGCACGTCGACCGCCGGATCCCCGGCGCACGCCGAGCCCCAGTCGACGATCCCGGAGAGCCGTCCGTCCGTGACCAGGCAGTTGCCCTCGAGGTCGCCGTGCACCCAGACGGGCGGACCGGGATGGGGCGGCGCAGCGGTCGCCTCGGCCCACACCGCCCGGGCGGCGTCCGCGTCGATCAGGTGCGCCGCGCCCTCGATCTCCGCGAGCGCGTCGGCCTCGTACTCCCCCAGCGGGCGCGCCCGGCCGCTCGCAGGGCGCGCGTCGCGCGGGTCGAGCCGCTCGAGCGCCTCGGCGGCCGCGGCGAGCTGAAGCGCGAAGCGCACCGGATCGTCGATCGTCTCCGGGCCGGCGCCGACGCCCGGGACCCAGCGATGCACCGACCAGTGGAATGGGAACCCGGCGCCCGGCGTCCCGAGCCCCACGGGCTCAGGCACCGCGACGGGGGAGCGCCGGCCCGACGAGCGGCAGCACGCGCGCATCATGCTCGGGCTCGCCCGCGGCCCAGCCGATGCGCGGCAGGCGGGCGACAAGCTCGTCGCCGAGACGCCAGATCGCGTTGTCTGTCCCCACGGCCGCGCCGGGACGAGCGGGAGCTCGGCGAGCGGCGGGAACTGCGCGCGCAGCAGCTCGCGGACGAGGCCCGCGTCGATGGCGATCTCGTCCGCATGCATCGGCATCCGCCGCATGCTGGCATCCGGTCCGGCCGGCGGGCGGTCGGACCGGTCCGCCGCCCGGCGTCGCCGGGCGGTCCGGGCCGCCGCCCGCGCGGCTCAGCCCACGAGCCGCACCGTCACCTCGCGCTCCTCCACGCCCCGGAGCACGCCGAGCCTGATCACGCCGTCCGCGGCGTGCACCGCGCGGTCGAGATCGCCGAGCGACTCGACTGCCGCCCCGTCGACCGTCCGCACGAGATCGCCGCGGCGCAGGCCGGCGGTCTCGCCGGCGCCGCCCGGCGCGGCCCTCACGATGAGCACTCCGGAGGCCTCGGGAAGCCCGACCGCGGCGCGCATCCGTCGCGCGACCGCCGCCGAGGCGACCGCGACCCCGAGCCGGGGCGCCGTCGACTCGCCGGGCTCGAAGAAGTGCAGCCAGTCGCGCAGGCCCGCGGCGGCGGCGCCATCGGTCCCGCCGGGGAGCGCGGCGACGAGCCGCTCGCAGCGCTGCTCGTAGTCCGGACGCGCGGCCCTGAGCAGCGCGGATCCACGATCGGTGAGCGTCACGATCTGCGAGCGGCGGTTGTCGGGGTCGGGCCGGCGCGCGACGAGTCCCGCGCGCTCGAGCCGCCCGAGGCGCACCGACAGCGAGCCGGACGTTCGGCGCACGCGGTCGGTGAGCGCCCGTTGGCCGAGCGCGTGCCCGTCGGCGCGCTCAAGCGCGTCGAGCACGAGGAAGCTCGGGCGGCTCAGCCGGCGGTCGCCGAGCGCCTCCTCCAGCTCGTCGTCGAGGTGGCCCGCGATCGCGATCGTGGCCTCGGCGACCTCGACCGCTGAGTTCTGCGTCATCCGATTCGCTCCATTGCTTCGATCCAAACGTTCTGGCTAGAATAGTAGGTCATGGATCTCGAGCATCCGGCCGCGCCCGAGCCTCACGACGCCGAACCCCCGCTCGACGCCTACTCGCGGATCGTGGTCGCGGTCGCCGAGGCGCTCGGACCCGCCGTCGCCAACCTCCAGGTGCGGCGTCGCACCCGCCGCGGCGAGGCGATCGGTGCCGGCGGCGGCGTCGCGATCTCGGGCGACGGCCTGATCGTCACGTGCGCGCACGTCGTCGAGGGCGCGCGCCACGGGACGGCGACGTTCAGCGACGGTACCGACGTCGCGCTCACGGTCGTCGGCACCGATCCGCTGTCGGACCTCGCGGTCCTGCGCACGGACGGCGGCACGCTCTCCGCCGCCTCGCTCGGCGATGCGGGCCGGCTCCGGGTCGGCCAGCTTGTCGTCGCGATCGGCAACCCCCAGGGGTTCGCAAGCTCGCTCACCGCGGGCGTCGTCTCCGGCCTCGGTCGCTCGCTGCCCGTCGGCGCCCGCGGCGGCCCGCGGCGGATCGTCGAGAACGTCATCCAGACCGACGCGGCGCTCAATCCGGGCAATTCGGGCGGCGCTCTCGCCGACGCCTCGGGGCGCGTCGTCGGCGTCAACACCGCTCTCGCCGGCATGGGGCTCGGCCTCGCGGTCCCGATCAACGACGCGACGCGGGCGATCATCTCGACGCTCATCCGCGAGGGCCGCGTCCGCCGGGCGGCGCTCGGCGCGGCGGTCGCACCCCGGGCGCTCCCCCGCTCGGTCGCGGGCCGTCTCGGCCGCCGGGGCGCGGTGCAGATCATGCAGGTCGTGCCCGACGGCGCCGCCGACCGCGGCGGGCTCGTGCGCGGCGACCTGCTCGTCGCGCTCGACGGCGAGCCGCTCACCGACGCGAGCGACCTGCAGCGGCTGATGAGCTCAGACCGGATCGGCCGGCGGGTGCCGGCGGTGGTCGTGCGCGGCGGACGGCCACGGACGCTCGAGCTCACGCTCGACGAGCTGCGTTGACCCGCCGGCAGGTCACAGCGGGCGCTAAGAGACTGTGGTCGCCGGGTGCGACCAAACATGCCCGCGCCCCACGGCGCCCCGCGGTCGGCCGCGTCAGTCGAAGCGCCCGGCGGAGAACGGCGCGAGGCCGAGCTCCGGCTCGCGGCCGAGGATCGCGTCCGCGAGCAGGCGTCCGCAGTAGGGGGCGAGCGTCAGCCCCTGCGGACCCATGCCGGTGATCGCCCACAGCCCGGGGCAGCCCGGCACCGGACCGAGGATCGGATCGCCGTCGGGGGTCGCCGGCCGCAGCCCGACGCGCAACTCCCCGACCGACGCCCCCGCCAGACCGGGTGCCACCCGAAGGGCCTCGCCGAGCACCTCGGCCACGCCGGCGGCGGTGAGCCGCGGATCGAAGCCCGAGCCGCTCTCGCGCGTGGCCCCGGCGACGACGCGTCCCCCGGCGAACGGCAGCAGGTAGTGCTCGCCGTCGAGCGGTTGCACGACGCACATCGCCGCCGTGTCCTCGGCAACCTCGAAATGGATGATCTGACCCCGCTGCGGCGCGACCGCGAGCCGCCCGCCAACCGGGGCAGTGAACGCGTCCGACCAGGCGCCCGCGGCGGCGAGCACCGCGTCCGCGCCGATCCGTCGCCCGCCGATCCGGACCGCCCAACGCGTCCCGCCCGCGCGCTCAAGCTCGGCACGCCCCGACACCACCTCGGCGCCCGCCGCACCCGCCGCGTCGCGCAGCGCGTCGCGGATCTCCTCGCCGCGCACGCGGGCGGTGCTCGGCACGTGGAGAGCGGCGAGCTCCGGCGCGAGATACGGGAACAGCTCACGCGCTTCACCGGGGTCCAGGCGGCGCACCGGACCGGCGGCACCGCCCGCGAGTGCCGCCTCGGCCTCGTCGAGCAACCCGCCGGGCGGGGCGACGAGGATCTCGCCGACGATCTCGAAGCGGGCGCCGATGCGCGCCGCGAGCTCCGGGTAGAACGCGCACGCCCGCCGGCGCAGCTCGAAGCTCGGCCTCGTCGCGTCCTGCCATGGCCAGGCGACGATCCCGGCGCCCGCGTGCGTCGCGCAGCCCGCGCGGCCATCGTCGACGAGCACGACCGGGGCGCCTCCCTCGGCGAGCTCGAACGCCGCCGCGGCGCCGGCGATCCCGCCCCCGACCACGACGACGTATCGATTCGGCACCTGCCGCACCCTACCGTCCGACCCGGGTGTTGGTTTCCAACTTCTTAATGGAGAAGTCATATTCCGGGGGTCCGGGCGGGGCACCAGACCCCTATGTCGCGTCCTCTCACGCCGGTGCGAGAGGTTCGGGTGCGACCGCGGCGGCCGGGGGACGATCGCCCGAACTCACGGCTGGTTCCCGTCCGGCACGGCTCCGGGGGTCGCGGATCGACGCGCGGCGCACAGGTGCCGCCGCGCGGCCCGACGGCCAAGCGCGACGATCTGCAGGGGGTGCGGGCGCTCGCGGTGCTCCTCGTCGCGCTGGGCCACGCGAACGTCCCGTTCCTGAGGGGCGGGTATGTGGGCGTCGACGTGTTCTTCGTCCTGTCGGGCTACTTCATCACCGGCATCCTGCTGCGGGACGGCTTCGGCGGTGAGCGCGGAGCCCTCGGGCGCGTCTCGATCCGCCGGTTCTACGCCCGGCGCGCGCGACGGATCCTGCCGGCGGCCTGCCTCACGCTCGTCACCGCGAGCATCGCCACGTTCGTCGTCTACGACCTCATGGGACGCGACTTCCTCGGGACGAAGGTCGTGCTCGAGGATGCGTTCGCGGCCTCGCTGTTCTTCGCGAACATCCATTTCATCGCGACGGCGAACAACTACTTCGCCGCGGCCACCGCAACGATGCCCTCGCCCTTCCAGCACTTCTGGTCGCTGTCGGTGGAGGAGCAGTTCTACCTCGTGTGGCCGTCGCTGCTCGCGATCGTGTTCCTTGTCTGCGGGGTGCGCCGGCGGCGCCGCCGCGGGCGGCGACCGGTCGAGGTCGACTGGGCGCGCCGGCGGCGGATCGCGACCTGGGTCATCGGGCTGCTGATCGCCGCAGGATGTGCGCTCTCGCTGCTGCTCTCGATCCGGGAAACGGCATCCGATCCGCAGGCCGCCTACTTCTCGACCCCCGTCCGCGCCTGGGAATTCGGCTGCGGCGCCGGGCTCGCGCTGCTGGCGGCGCGGCCGCGTCCGCTGCCGCGGATCCCGCTGGCGGTGCTCGGCTGGCTGGGGCTCGCGATGGTCGCCGCGGCGTCGTACCTGTACTCCAGCCACACCGCCTTTCCTGGTGACGCCGCGCTGCTGCCGGTGATCGGAACCGGCCTGATCGTTCTCGCCGGGATGGCCCCGGCGCGCGGCGGGGTGGGGCGCCCGCTCGCGATCCGTCCACTCACGTATATCGGAGACCGTTCCTATGCGTTCTACCTCTGGCACTACCCCATGTTGACCCTCGTCTGGGAGGCCGTCGGGCACGTCCTGCCCGTCGGCGAGAACCTCGGCCTGCTCGCCGCCGCGTTTGCGATCTCGGCGTTCACCTACGCGTGCTTCGAGAACCCGCTGCGCTTCGCGCGCTGGCTGCGGGGCTGGCGCACCGCGGTGATGGTGCCGATCTCGATGTCCGCCTCGGTGTGCGCGGTGATGGTCCCGATCGGCATCTTCGACGCCTCGCTCGCCTCACAGGCCGCGGCCGCTCATCGGGCGCAGGCCCAGGTGAGGAGGCTCGCGCCGGCCAAGCATCAGCCGGACCCGACGAACCTGTGGAAGTCGACGCCGATCCCGGCGGTCGGGGTCGCGGCCCGGGAGGCCCGGCGCGGCGTGTCGCTGCCGAAGGACATCACGCCGTCGCTCGGGGAGCTCGAGCGGGAGAACACGTACATCGGCTACGAGATCCCCAAGGGCTGCCAGCCGAGGTTCGGCAACCACGCGACGGGCAGGATCTGCCGGCTCGGCGATCCGACCTCGAAGCACGTCGTGGCGGTCGTCGGCGACTCGCACGCCGGCATGTGGATGCCGGCGCTCATCAGCGCCGCGCGCGCCGACGGCTTTGCGGTCGTCCCGCTCGACAAGCCGGGATGCATCCTCACCGTCATCCACCGCAACCTGCCGAGCTGGCCGTGCGCGACCTGGTACCAGTGGGCGCTGCACGCCGACCGCAGGCTCCATCCGCTCGCCACGATCGTCGAGTTCCAGTTCACCTCCGCGCTCCAGGCATCGCCCGCGAGCACGACGAGCACGCTGCGCACGGTTCTCGGCCAGGTTCGCCACGGAGTTCTCCTCACGGATCCGCCCGGCCAGAACCAGCAACCGTCCAGCTGCATCGCGCGCTCGGGCGCGACGATGGGCGACTGCTCCTCGCGGCTGCCGTCGACGTACGTGCCGCTGATGAAGTCACTCGCCCGCATGAGCGCGCGCAGCCACTACCCCGCGATCCCGACGCTGCAGTGGTTCTGTGCGAAGGGCACGTGCCCGATGGTCGTCGACCACACGCTCACCATGCGCGACCGCAGCCACTTCACGATGGAGTACAGCCGGCTGCTCGGGCCGCTGATCGCCCCCGTGCTGAAGCCGATCCTCGGCCGGCTCGAGCGACGAGGCCACCACGCGCAGTCCGTCGCGACGACCCTCGACGGGCGGCCCGTGGTCGACGGATCCGCGAGGTGGGCGACGTACTTCTGACGTCGGCGAGGAACCGCGAGGGCGCCGCGATCGCCGGCGCCCTCGCCCCCTACCGGACGCCGAGCGAACGGAGGTCGCGCTCCAGCAGGCGGGCGATGTGGCGATAGCCGACGTCGTTGGGATGACCGACGGCGTAGTTGATCATCGTCGCGTCGTCGCCCGTGTGCCGGGCGAACACCCCGGTGAACCAGCGCTCGGCGATCGGGTCGATCCAGAGGCTGCCCGGGATCTGGCGCTGCGCCGCGTGGACCGCCCGGCGGACGGCGAGGACGCGCGAGTCGGGATGGCCGCTCAGCCAGACCGGACCGACGACCACGATCGTCGCCTCCGGCAGCCCGGCGCGCAGCGCGCGAAGATCCCGCAGCGCATTCGGCTCGACCCGGGCGAGGTCGATTCCCAGGTCGGCGTCGTTGTGGCCACACTCGACGATGACGACCGCGGGCCGCGCGGCGATCACCGGCGCGATTCCGGCCGAGATCCGCTTGTTGTCCTTTTCGGCGACGCGGACGTAGCCGCTGCCGGGGAGACCGACCACGTCGGCGCTCCAGCCCTCGGCCTGCGCAACGAGGTACGCGTAGCCGTTCGTGCGCTCCGAGGCACCGACGCCGAAGGTGTAGGAGTCACCGAGGAAGGCCGCGCGCACCGGTCCGGGAACGGGGGCATCGCCCGAACCGGGGAAGACGGAGTACGCCGGCCCGGGGGCGAGCTCGTGGACGGATGCGGCGGTCCCGGGGCGGGAAGCCATCTGCGCGTCGGCGAGGTTGCTCCCGGCGCAGAGGGCGAGCGTGACGAACGTGGCGGCCGCGACGGCGAGGCGGCCGAGGACTGGGATGCGGATGTCCATGACCTCCGTGATCGGCAGATCGACTCGAGTTGTGAGGGCTCCGCCGACGGGGGCACGGGCACGCAAAACAGGCCCGAGCGTCCGCCGCACGACCTCGCGGAAGCACACACGCGCCCGTCCCCGGGCGTGTTTCGCCCCCACCGGGCGGCGCGAGTGTAGGCGGGCGCGCGGACGGCGGCGGCGCGCGTCGGGTCAGCGGGCGGACGGCGCCGGCGCGCTTCGGGTCAGCGGGCGGACGGCGCCGGCGCGCGTCGGGTCAGGCGGGCGGACCGCGGCCGCGCGGACGTGGCCGCGGAGCGTCGCCGCGTCACACGAGCGCCGGGATCACCTGGGCGCTCAGCCGCTCGAGCTGCTCGGCCTCGTCGAGCATCGGGTTGAGCAGGACGAGCTCGGCGCCCGCGTCGGCCACCGCGCGGATCCCCGCCGCGCACTGCTCGGGCGGGCCGGTGAGGATGTGATCGCTCCAGCCGCCCCGGCCGTAGTGGCGGGCGAGCGCCTCCTCCAGCCGCCGCGCGCCACGCGCTGCGTCATCGTCGACATGGACGTACACGCGCTTGCCGATCCGGAACGTCGCCGGGTCCCGGTCCCGCAGGGCGAGCTCCTCGCGCACGACCCGCACCTGCGCGGCGAACTGCGCGACGGTCTGCGAGCCCGCGCCCATGAACCCGTCGCCGTGGCGGACGGCCCGCCGCATGCCGGCCGGCGCGCTGCCGCCGAACCACACCGGCGGGTGCGGCTTCTGGATGGGCTTGGGCTCCATCGAGCCGCCGTGGATCGTCCACAGCCGTCCGTCGAAATCGATGACGGGCTGCGTCCAGCACGCCTTCATCAGCGCGAGCGCCTCGTTGAAGCGCGCGACCGGACGGTCGGAGTCGATGCCGAACGCGGCGAACGGCCGCGCCCGGCCGCCGCTCGCCACGCCGACGTCGACGCGGCCGTGGCTGAGGCAGTCGAGCGAGCTGATCGCCTTGGCGAGGTGGACCGGGTTGTGCAGCGGCAGCACGAACACCGCGCAGCCGAGCCGCAGCCGCGAGCTGCAGGCGGCGGCGTAGGCGAGCGTCTGCAGCGGCGCGAGGCTGCCTGCGGGGCCGATCACCTGCTCCTGCACCCATGCCCCGTCGAAGCAGCCGAGCTCCTCGGCGCGCGTCAGGAACGCGCGGAACGACTCCGCGTCGAAACGGCTCTCGCGCGCGTACTGGGGGATGGCGATCGCGAACCGCATCGCTCGCCAGCCTACCTCCGTGCCGGCGCGCGTGGGCTGCGGCTCCCGCGGCGGATGTCGGCCGGAGCGTGAGCGCGCCCAAGCTGGAAAGCTTGTCGGCATGCCTCGCTTTGCCGGCAGATCCCTGCGCGTCCGTCGTCCGGCCGGCGGCCTTGCCTGCGCGCTCGCCGCCTCGCTGTGGCTGCTCGCCGGCTGCGGCGGGGCCCGGGACGGCCACGGGTCGGTGCGGTCCCTTCACCAGCGGGGGACGGCGCGGGCTGCTGCAGCGCCGCCGTCGGGATCCGTCCATGTGACCGCGGCCACCGAGGACTGGCCCGAATTCGGCGCGGGCCCGCAGCACACCGGTGTCGGTCGCTCGACGCTGATCACGGCGGCGAACGCGGGGGCGCTGCGCATGCGCACGGTCACCCTCGACGGGATCGCCGACTCCTCCGCGATCGCGCTCCACGCCGTCCGGGTCCGCGGCCGCATTCGCGACGTCGTGGTCGTGACGACGAGCTACGGCAGCACGATCGCGATCGACCCGCGCACCGGTGCTCGCCTGTGGGAGTACCGCGCGCCCGGGGTGAATCGAACGCCGGGCAACCCGCAGGTGACGACCGCGAGCCCGGCCGCCGACCCCGACCGCCGCGCGGTCTACGCCGCGGTCCCGAGCGGCGTGATCGTGAAGCTCGCGCTCGCCGGCGGCCGCGTCCTCTGGACGCGGCGGATCCTGCTCGACCCGGCCCACGAGAAGATCGCCTCCGCGCTCACCGTCAGCGGGCGGTACGTCGTCGCGGTCACCGGCGGTTACTTCGGCGACGCTCCGCCCTACGACGGACACGTCGTGACGCTCGACCGGACGACCGGCCGCATCGCGCACGTGTGGAACAGCGAGTGCTCGAACCGCCACCGGCTGATTCGCGCCTCCAGCTGCCCGGTCACGAACACGCGCGGCGACGACGCGATCTGGGGCCGCGCCGGCGCGGTGATCGAGCCCGGCAGCGGCCGGATCCTCGTCGCGACCGGCAACGGACCGTTCAACGGCCGTACGAGCTGGGGCGACAGCGTGCTCCAGCTCGCGCCCGACGCCTCGCGGCTGCTGCACAACTGGACCCCCGCCAACGAGGCGCAGCTGTCCGCATCCGACACCGACCTCGGGAGCGCCTCGCCCGCGATCCTTCCGCCGTTTCACGGGCGACGCCTCGTCGTGCAGGGCGGCAAGGACGGCCGCCTGCACCTGCTCGACCTCGCGCGGCTCGATGGCACGACGGGGCGGGCCGGGCCCCGGCTCGGCGGCGAGCTGGGGGAGGTCCCGACGCCCGGCGGCGGCGAGTTGCTCACCGCGCCCGCCGTGTGGAGCCACGGTGGCGCACCCTATCTGTTCGCCGCCACCGACTCCGGCACCGCCGCCTACCGGCTTATCGACCCGGCGCACCCGCGGCTGTCGCGGGTGTGGAGTGTGTCATCGGCGGGCACGAGCCCGGTGTTGGCGGGCGGCCTGCTGTTCGTCTACGACGAGCTTCACGGTGCGCTCGACGTGCGCCGGTCCCTCACCGGGTCGCTGATCCACGCCTATCCGGTCCCCACCGGGCACTGGAACAGCCCGATCGTCTCGGACGGACGGGTCGTGCTGCCGACCGGCAGCTACCACTCGAGCGCGGCGCGCAGCCGGCTTGAGATCCTCCACCTGCCGGGCCGCTGACCGTGGCTGCCCCATTCACCGGGCTCGTGCACCCCGCGGCGCCGTTGACCCGGTCTCTCCGAGCGTGACCCGGAGCGGATTGAGGCGCGGGACGGGCCCGCTGCGCGGCGCGGTCGAGCTCGTCGTGACGGTCGCGGTCGCGCTCGGTGTCCAGGCGTTCCTCGTCAAGCCCTACGGGATTCCGAGCGCGTCGATGGTCCCGACGCTCGATGTCGGCCAGCACATCCTCGTCAGCCGGCTCTCCACCCATCCGGGGATCGGAGCCGTCGTCGTCTTCCATCCGCCGGCGGGGGCGACGGCACCGCTCGGCGCGCAATGCGGAGATCCCGCGCAGGGTCCCGGCCGCGCGCAGCCGTGCGACGATCCGACCCGCCGGGAGTCGAGCGAGACGTTCGTCAAGCGCGTCGTCGGGCTGCCCGGCGACCGGCTCCGCATCCGGAACGGCGTCGTCTACCGCGACGGCGTCAGGGAGTCCGGTGCCTCTCTGCGGCCATGCCCGGAGCCGGCGAGCTGCACGTTCGCCCGGTCGATCGTCGTGCGACGCGGCGACTACTACATGATGGGCGACAACCGCGGCGACTCCGACGACAGCCGCTACTGGGGCCCGGTGCCGCAGGCGTGGATCATCGGCACCGCGTTCTTCACCTACTGGCCGCCGGACCGGATCGGCACGTTCTGAGGCGGACTCGCGGGCGCGGGGCCGCCGGGCGACACCGCGGGTTCCGTCGACAGCGTGGGTTCGGCCGCCTCGCCCTCGGCCACGAACCTCACGGGCCGGCCTTCGGCGTCGAGGTACACGACCTCACCGGTCACCCTGGGGGAGAGCATCGGGACGGCGATCGCCGGCACGAGCAATGGCAGGAACAGCAGGTTCAGCCAGTCCCAGAGCGTGTTGCCGGTGAATCCCGTCCACGGCCACGGACCGAGGTAGCCGCCGAGCACGAGCGCCGCCGCCACGACCGCCGCCCCGAACCGCCTCCACCTGCTCCTGGATCCGTCGAGCCGTCAACCGCTGCGGCGCGACTGGTCGACCGCCTGCGTCGTTTGACTCCTTCAACCAGGGGAACAATGCGCGCCGGACAAATCGGGACAGGCCCGTTGGACGCCTGCTTGCCCTGGCGGCCGCGTCCCCGCGGGCGCATCGGGCAACCGGTCGGGCGCCTGCGCAACCCGATGCGGCACGATCGAGCGTAGGTCTGTCAATGGCCATCGGTTTCTCCCCGCTGGTCGCCACATAATTCTCCGCTGGTGGCCATCGTTTCTCCCCACTGGTGGCCATCAAACCTCCCCAGTGGTGGCCACCAGATCGCCCCACCTGGGTCGAAGATCAGATCAGGGGCTTCACCCCTTCCCGGCGGTCGCTTGCGCGAGCCGGTAGCTGTCCTGCCCGTCAGTGATGGCGGTCGAGCTCGTCGCGCAGCGCCGGCGGAGGCGGTGGGCGGCGAGTGTCAAGGCCGCTTGAAATCTGACCCCCTGGCGCCGGTCGAAAACTGACCCCCCTTGGTGGTGTTGCCGCGGCTGTCGTTGCGGAGCGAGCCGTAGGCGAGCGC
>Ga0070737_10000524_pt1 | contig 77511 bp, 74 predicted proteins | sample Coa_R1_10_FD_66438 | JGI IMG/M metagenome (GOLD analysis project Ga0070737, IMG submission 66438) | Surface soil microbial communities from Centralia Pennsylvania, which are recovering from an underground coalmine fire - Coalmine... | ecosystem: Environmental > Terrestrial > Soil > Unclassified...
GAAAGATCTATTGAGCGCATATCCAAATTCCTGCATCTATTCGCGTACTGGTACAATCACATAAGACCTCATGAGACATTCAAGGAGAGAGTGCCATCAGCCTTATCTTGACGGTACCTGACTTACGATAGCAATCGGATAATATACCAAATATTCGGAGTTGGGTTTCATATCCAGGGATCGAAAGCATCCGAACCATATCAACTTGAAAGTATTGTGATAGAATCCGCTTCTTGTAAACGGGACTACTCGCACACTTTCGATTTTAGAAGAGCAACTGCTGGTAATAGATGGCGAAGAAACTAGAAATCTAACAATATGCGAAAGGCAAGATTCTCTGTTACACATCCCGATGATTCAATAGTACAGCTTGAGAAGAAAGCTGACCACAAGACACTAGCAGTCTGGGCTATCGATTGTGTTGAGCGCGTCATGCCGTACTTTGAGGAAAAGCATCCAGAAGATCCTCGCCCTCGAAACGCTGTGAAAACACTGAGGGCATGGATTGATGGGGGAATCTCTGAGAAGTCCGATATTCGCAAAGCTGCGCTTGCCTCTCACGCAGCTGCTCGTGAAGTCAGAGAGGATGACTCCGCCCGCTCCGCGGCGCGTGCCGCTGGCCAAGCGGTCGCGACCGCACATGTCCGCACTCATTCCTTAGGTGCCGCACCTACGCCTTGCAGGCCATCTACAGGGCAACAAATTCCTTCGATGCAGTGGATAAAGAGCGAAAATTGGCAGTTTCAACGCTTGCTTGAACTAACAAAGAGCTCACAAAAGTAAGACGCTTGGGAAGAAAGATCTTCCTCCGAGCGCCGCGAATGCTTTCAATTCCATGTTTGCGCTCCCGAAGCAGTAAATAGCAGCAGAAAAAGAAAATGCTCTAGAAATTAAACCCACTAGAATGGTGGGGTCGGCCGGATTTGAACCGGCGGTCACGAGCGATCTCGCAAGGGTACCATGTGTTTCAATGGCTCTTACCCCGAGGCTCGCATGTTGACCAAGCTACACCACGGCCCCAAAGTAACTTCAAACAATGGCAATTTGAGCCTCAGTTTCTCAGGTGATGCCAAAAGAAGCTCTCATCCAACCCGACTTAAGCCTTTGTAAATGGAACTGCTTTTTCCACCGCTTTCTTTGTTGACTCGGAAGTCTCTAGTCTATCTGGAATTCTTGTCAGTGATTTTGCGTGCCAACATCACGCCATCTCGCAGTGGAATGATTGCTGGCTGGAATCTAGAGTCAGAGTAGACAAGGTTGTTGAATTTTCTGATTATGACAGTCTCCGAACTCTTGTCCGACGGAACGGCGACCTGCCCACTCCACAGAACGTTGTCAGCTACTAGGTATCCACCTTTGCGTAACAGCGCTGCGCTGGGTTCGAACAGATCAACATATAGCTTCTTGTCTCCCACGTCAAGAAAGACGAGATCGAATTCACCTCTTTCATCTCTCGCTAAACGGGGAACAATCTCATTTGCGTCGCCCGACAAAAGTTCGATGTTCTCTGTAAGTTCTGCTCTCCTGAAGCTCCTCGTCGCAATTTCTCGGCGCTTGGGGTCCATTTCTATTGTAATCAGCTTCCCAGAGTTCTTTTTGACGACCCTGCCGAGCCAAATCCCTGAATAACCGGTTGCAGTCCCTATCTCAAGGACTTTTCTTGCGTTGCAACTTTCCGCAATGATAGAAAGTAGATTTCCTACCAGCGGGCCGACTATGGGGACGTTATTCTTCTCCGCGTCCTTCTCAAGGTCTGTGAGTACGCTGTCTCTTGGCCTCAGCAGAGAATGCAGGTACTTGTCGGTTCTCGGAAAGACGATTCCAACATCTGAACTCAATTTCGAATTCCTTACCTCAGGACAGACTATGTTGTTCGCTTGGTGCTAGCAACGACTGGTTTTAGACCTTTGCCGTCTTCAGTTCGCCGCTCTTCGGCTGTCGAGTGAACTCGGTCTCGTCAGGAAAACTCGAAAAGTGCTCGTGAACTATCAGCCACTTGTCGTCCTTCCAGAGAAAGACCATCGTCGCCCTGAGCTTGGTTCTCGCCGGGCTGCCCTCAAACCTGTAATCGTTGACGAACAGTCCTCCAGTGTCGAGAAGAAAAGTTGCAATCGCGACCTTCTCATTCAAGAGATCGATTCGCAGTTCACTAACTTCGTAGTTGAAATCTGTGATGCTGGAGTAGGCAACCTCTTCATGCATCAAAGCCTGAGAGAAAGTCTGCCTCTTGTAAGGCGCAGAGAAATCAAACTTCGAAAAGATTTCGTCGCTAGGATAATGCATCGAGGCGAGTATTCCAAAGTCCCTTGACTTTGCGGCATCAAACACCCGGAAGATGGCGTTCTTTACTTGTCTCCTGAGTTGATCTTCGGTCCATTCGTGTGGCAAAGGTCTCTGCGACTTCACTCTCCTGCTCAATAATATCCCAGAGCTATTTGCTACGCTCATTTGTCGCTTTCGTATCTCGGCCTCTCCATTTCGCTAAATCGGCTACTTGGGCGAGAAATTAGCCTTCAATCAGCAGAATAAAAACTACGCGCCGCTCAAAATACTCTTATTCTCAGCGGACTGCCGTATTTGCCTAGATTGCTGAACTTCGACGAATCTGAAGACCAAAAACTATTGCGGGACGCGCTGGCGACACTTGCCTCGAACTTCCCCGACTCGTACTGGAGGAGTCACGACGAGTCAGGCGAGTTCCCGCAGGAGTACTTTGACGCACTCGCGACCAACGGCTGGTTCAACCTTAACGTTCCCTCTGAGTACGGGGGGACGGGGCTCGGACTGACCGAGGTCTCCATCGCAATTCATGAGCTCTCGAAGAGGCTCGGCATGTCGGCGGGAGATATTGTTATGGCGATATGCGTCTTCGCAATCCAGACGATAAAGACATTCGCCCAGGCGCCTCTCAAACACGTGTTGCTTCCTGAACTGGCTTCGGGGAAGCACATTATGTCATTTGCCCTAACGGAGCCATCAGCTGGAGTAAACACCCTTGACATTGCTACAACCGCACGGAAAGAAGGAGATGGCTTTGTCATCAATGGGCAGAAGATATGGATCACTCTAGCTCACAAAGCGACGCTCTTCAACATCGTGGCAAGAACCACGCCGAAGGACAAGGCCGCAAAGAGGACTGATGGCCTCACTCTGTTTCTTGTTCAGAAGAAGGACCTGAAGGAAGGTCAGGTGAGGACAAAGAGAATCGAGGACATCTCAATGCGCGCGCTGGGGTCCAACGAGGTCTTCTTTGAAGACGTGTATGTCCCGGCAAGTTCTGTGTTGGGAAAAGTAGACAGGGGCTGGGATGTTCTTCCAGCGCTACTCAACGCCGAGAGGATCTCAACGGCCTCAATGAGCTGCGGCTTAGGCGCTCTCGTCCTAGAAAGGGCGGTCGCATATGCGACCGGCCGGCAGGTTTTCGGGAGGCCCATAGGTTCAAACCAAGCCATCCAGTTTCCGCTTGCTCGCTCAAAGGTAGACCTAGAGTGCGCCTGGGCAATTACACAAAAAGCCGCTTGGCAGTTTGACAACGGGCAGGATTGCTCGATATCAGCTAACATCGCTGCATATCTCGGTGCTAGAGCTGCGTTCTTTGCTGCAGACAGGGCAATTCAGACCTACGGTGGATTAGGGTATGCAAAGAACTCTGATGTTGAAAGACACTGGCGTGATAGCCGCCTATTCAGGACCGGTCCCGTTCCAGAGGAAATGGTTCTGAACTTTATCGGGCAGCGTGTACTTCGTCTCCCAAGGAGTTACTAGCATCGACAGAGTGCGATAACCAAGATAATGCCAGATTTTACTTTTGATGATTCTTTCAGACAGAGAGTTGCGAAGGTCTCTGGTCGTTTCGATTCGAATTACTGGCGTTCAATCTACAGGGAAAAGCGATTCCCCGATGAATACTGGAGCGCGCTTTCAGCGGATGGTCTGTTCGGAACGGTAATTGAAAAGAAGTGGGGAGGACTTGGGAGAAACCTCCTTGACCTCGCAGTTGGAGTAGAAGAGACTGCAGAGCGCTACGCCGGCCTTGCCTCCTACCTGTACCTGAGTGGGTCGCTCGTATCGACTATATTCACGAAGAACGGTAGTGAAGAGCAGAAGAAGGATCTTCTCCCAAAGCTCGCTAGAGGCGAGCTCAAAATTTCGATTGCCCTAACCGAAGAAGTATCTGGGTTTGACTCTTCAGCAATCGAGACCACTGCAGTCAAGAATCCTGATGGCAACTTCACTATTCGAGGCACAAAGCAATTTGTCAACAACGTAGAGCGGGCAGATTTTTTGCTCGTGTTTGCCAGGACGACGCCAGCAAGTCAGGCTCCGAAGAAATCACTTGGCGTAACCATGTTCTTGGTCAGCCCCAAGGATCCATCGATAAGATCTGTCAAGCTCGAGAAAGTAGGTTGGGATTTTATAGACAACTTTGCAATTGATATCAAGGACCTAAAGGTGAGTGCGGAGAACATCGTTGGCGAACTCGACAGAGCCTGGTACAATATCGTAGATAGTTTCAATATGGACCGGGTGGCCACTGCTGCCTCGCTGGTCGGGACAGGCAGGCTTGCGCTTAATCAGGCAGCAGAGTATGCAACCAAGCGAAAGGTCTTTGGAAGAGCGATTGGATCGAACCAGGGCATCCAGTTCCCAATGGCCGACGCGGCAGCTCAGCTCGAGGCCGCAGAAGTGATGATGCTCAAGGCTGCATCAATCGCATCGAAGGGGGGTAATTTTGTGAACGAAGCAAACTACGCTTTTCTCGCTTCCGAGGTCGCAGCTTCTGCGGCTACCGACAGGGCAATTCAGGCTTTGGGAGGCCACGGCTACTACTCTGACTATGACGTCGAAAGGTATTGGCGTGACGTTAGAGCGCACAAGGTCCACCCTATTTCGGAGGAGCTAGCTCTCGCATTGATCGCAGAGCGGAGCCTGAATTTGCCCAAATCATACTAAAGTCAAGAGATGCTTTTTTCTTAGTGATTATTTGCTCGTTAAGGTAGAGCCAGGGGGACAAAGATCATACTAGATGAGACTTGTAGGACCAAATCAAAGCGCCTGTGAATACTCTGCACCTTTGGATAGCTTGAGCAGGGAGATTGTAGAGTGCTCTAAGTGTCCGAGACTGGTGTCATTCAGGAAAAACATCTCAAAACAAAAGCGCAGGCAATTCGCTGACAGCGAGTATTGGGGCAAACCCGTTCCGGGATTTGGCGACCCGAATGCACGACTGGTGATAATAGGGCTCGCTCCCGCTGCGCATGGGGGAAACAGGACGGGTCGTGTGTTTACCGGAGATAACAGCGCTAAATTTCTCGTTAGTCATCTGCATAAGGCAGGGTTTGCAAACCAAGCCATTTCGGAATCAAGAAAGGACGGCCTGCAATACTTGGACTGCTATGTTAGCGCGGCCGTTCGCTGCGTCCCTCCGGACAACAAGCCGACCAAAAAAGAGATGGACAATTGTTTCCCGTACTTAGAAAGAGAGCTCGACTTGTTGCCAAATGCAAAGGTTATCCTTGCACTCGGAAGAATTGCGTTTGATTCAGTAGTTCAACTAGCAAGGAGGAGAAGCAACAATGACATCAAGCAGAAAAAGTTCGAGTTCGAACATGGCCGCAGGTATCTGATTTCAGAGGATTTTCCAGTTGTTTTTGCTTCCTATCACCCGAGTCCGAGGAACACAAACACGGGCAAGATGACAAGCGCGATGTTCTCCAAAGTTCTTCGTGACATTAGCCGGACGCTTGGGGGAAGCCCGAGCCCTCTTAGCTAGCAATTTGCCGTTCTTTGAGGATGCTTCAACTCTTCTTATGTCAAGAGACATCCCTTGAAGAAGAACTAAATGTCTCTATCCATTTTTATATTGCAATGTGAAGCAGCAAATCACAATAGACCGTATAATCTAAAGTGATAAACAAATCGAGAGTGTGAATCGAATAGAAATTGCAATCAGCTAGCGAGTCGGCAACCACACAGCAGTATCAGGATATTTTGTACGAGAGGAAGGATTCCGCGGTGGTCCTCTATCTGAACAGGCCTGAGAAGCGAAACGCAATGTCGTACCGGATGGTTCAGGAGCTCAAGCAGGCCTACCGTTCTATTGAAGACGACAAGAGCGTTCGCGTCGTCATCATGGCGGCGAAGGGCAAGTCGTATTGCGCCGGAGGAGACACAACAGAGTTTCTGACGAACACCGTTGAGCAAACTGAAAAGTTCCAGAGGGAGAACCTGGAGCTCTGGAGGCAAATGGAAAAGCTCCGCAAGCCGATCATTGCTGCGGTCCACGGATTTGCAAACATCGAGCTGATTCAGGCGGTGGACATTGTCGTCGCCGCAGAGGATGCAAAGTTTGGTCTCCCTGAGACTGGCATCGGAGTCTCGCCAGGCGCGGGTATCACAATAAGGTTGCCGAGAGTTGTCGGAAAATTCATCGCAAAGGAACTGCTCTTCACGGGTGACGCCATAAGCGCAACCGAAGCGCATAGGATTGGAATTGTGAACAGAGTGGTCCCTCCGGAAAAGCTCCTTGACGAGTGCCTAGCGCTAGCCTCCAAAATTGCAAAGAGGGCCCCGCTTGCGATAGGCGCCGCGAAAGCTTGTGTGAACTTTGGATCTGAGATGTCACTCGACGAAGGCATGGAATACCAGCTGAGAGAATCGATTGCGATGTTCCACACGAAGGATCTGAAAGAGGGAATAACCGCATTCTTCAAGGAAAAGAGGGAGCCGAGATTCACCGGCGAATAGACAAAATACTCTGCCCATTAAACCGGCTTTCAAATAAAGACCGACCTTGGGATTGGCTCTCCCGCAGGGTCAATCCCTCCTCCGGCTTTTTCCTCGTTTTCGGTCAATCTGATTCTTTTTTGCGAGTAATCAGGTTATAGATCGATTCAGGGGGCGCGATCGACTTTTCTAGCGTGGCCCCGAACGGGTTTACTGCGTCCTGAATTGCGTTAATCACCGCCACGTGCGCGGTCCCTCCTCCCTCGCCGACTCCCTTTGCACCGAGCGGGGCAAAAGGCGAAGGAATCTCCAAGTGCAGAAGCTGCATCGATGGCACATCGATTGCGGTCGGTGCGAGGTAATCTATGAATGTCGAGGACTCGAGTTGGCCCTCGTCGCTGTACTTGTACTCTTCGAACATGGCGGCGGCAATGCCGTGAAGCGCAGCTCCATGGACTTGACCATCGACCACAAGTGGGTTGATCAGCCTGCCCGCATCATCGACGATCACGTACTTCAGGATGCGGAATTTGCCGGACTCTCTGTCGAGCTCGCCGATAACACCGTGTGTCTGGTAGGAGTAGGTTAGGGCAAGGTTCGCGACCTTGTTTTCGTCTGGCGCCTGCAGACCGTTGTAATACACGTTGATTGTCCACAGCCCTCCCTCGATGTCCCTGGGGATCATCGCGGGCATACCGTAAGCGGTGCGGGCGAGCCTCTTTATCGAAATGTTCTTCGAAGGGTCTTCCTTTGATTGCACGTTGCCACCCAGAAGCTCCAGATTCTCGGTCTTTTCATTCAGGAGCTGCGAGGCTATCCTTATCACCTTGTCCTTCAACTTGAGCGCGGCGCCATAGACTGCTCCGCCTCCCATCGCTGCGTACCTGCTTCCGTAGGTGCCGGAGTGCATGGTGTATGGGTGGGAGGCCGAATCAAAGCCCGTTGCCACGTGGACGCTTTCCACCGGAACATCGAACACGTCCGCGACTATCTGACTCGAAACCGTCTCGTGACTCTGTCCCTGCGGTACGGTGCCTAGTTTCACCACAAACCTTCCGTCGGGTGTCAGCTGAAGCAGGCACGCCTCTGTGTTCCCAATGAGCGGCAGTCTCGGATTGAGCATCTTCACCTGTCCGAAGTTGGGGGCGCCGGAGTCTAGAGTAGTGGCAATTCCTATCCCGATATAGCGACCCTCATTTCTCAGCTCCTTCTGTTTTTGCCGCCACGCATCGTAATCCAGGGCATCGAGAACCATCTGTAGGCTCTTTGGATAATCGCCGTCGTCGTACACGCATCCATTCGGAGTGGTGTACGGCTGGTCTTCTCTATTGATGTAGTTGCGCCTCCTGACCTCCGTGGGGTCAAGACCAAGTTCTTGCGCAACGATGTCCATCACCCTCTCTATCATGAAGAGGTGTGGCGCCCTCGCAAATCCTCTGTTTGGCCCTGCAGGACACTTGTTTGTGAATACGGCATACATGTCATTTGCGATGTTCTTGATCTTGTACGCCCCCGGCACGACCTGAGCCCACACGGTGAGCCCGGCAGGTTCGTGGCGGGCGAAGGCTCCGTCGTCGTCGATGCTGAAAATCTTCAGCCCAAGTATCGTTCCATCTCTCTTTATAGGAACTTCAACGTCAAAAATCCTCTCTGCGCCGTGGCTCCCAGCGAGGAGATGCTCGGTTCTCGTCTCAACCCAGTTGACCGGCCTCCTCACCTTCATCGAGGCAAGCGAAGTCAATATGACGTAGGCGTAGTTTGTTATCTTGCAACCAAATCCTCCACCGATGTCCTGCGTGATGAAGCGCATCTTGTCGTAGGGCAGTCTGAGTGAACTGTTAAACTGCGGCAGCATGAAGGAGGGCTCCTGGTTGTTGCACCAGACTGTGAGCGAGCCATCCTTGGGGTTGAAATCTGCAGTAGCAGCGTTGGGCTCAAGCGGCGTGGAGCTGAAACGGTGAAATTTGATCTTTGCCCTAATTACTCTGTCTGCTTCATTCATTGCGCGCTCGACATTGCCGTAGTTGTATCTTACGTGCCCCATAACGTTCGTGCCAATGTTCTCGTGAACTAGGATATTGGTTGATGAGAAGGCCTTCTCAGGATCAAGAACGGGATCGAGCGGTTCGAACTCCACCCTGATCAATTCTGCGGCGTCTTCTGCAATGTACCTTGAAGTAGCTACGACTACGGCGATCGGTTCGCCAACATACCTTACCTTGCCGACAGCAATCGGATAGTCCTTGACGTTGGAAGCAGGCGGCACAGTCATCTGAGGGAGAGGGTCGGACATTTTGACGACGTCTTCAGGCGTGAGTATTCCAAGAACTCCGGAGAGTTTCTCTGCTTCAGAGTAATCAATGCTCTTTATCCTTGCATGGGCGTATGCGCTTCGAAGGATTGCAGCGTAGGCCAGATTTGGCAACCTGACGTCGTCCACGTAGGAGCCTCCTCCACGGACCAGGCGAGCAGCTTCCTTCGTCTTGAGTGCGAGGCCTATTGCCGGATTTTTCTGGGCTAACTGTTGCTTTTGGACCTGTAGTGTTGCTGACACTGTTCCAGTTCTCGCTCTATTCTAACTCAAAACAAATCTCTCACTTTTGAGATTTCCTGTAGTTTTTCGAATGCTGTTGAGCGCGAAAAAAGAGATCGCTTATTTGGCCAGACTTCACAGATTGGTCTTCCAAACTATCAAGTTCAAAGCCTGACTCAATCCTTAAAATTTCAAGGATATGACCAATTGCACAATCCAGGATCAATATCAAAGATGACTTTGAGGGACAAAGCTGCAATAATTGGATACGGCGAAACGCCGGTGAGCAGAGCCCGAACGGATAAGGGCGAACAGAAGCTCTCGGTTCAAGAGTACTTTGCATGGGCCACGGAACTTGCGCTGAAGGATGCTGGCCTTGAAAAGAAAGACTTTGACGGACAGGGAGTCGGGGTCACTGGTGCTGCATTCCCTCATTCTGAGATTTACTCTGCTGAGGTAATCCAAGATCTTGGACTCTCTCCAAGACTGCTGCTCCGCGGGGATCACGGAGGCGCGAGTGGTGCGGCGCTCCTGCATCAGGCCACGCTCGCGGTTGCGTCGGGACAGGTGGAGATGGTATTATGCATCGGCGCGGATGCGCCGATGAACATTACGACACCGGGTGCTGTCAGAACGTGGAGGTATGAATCAGATTTTCAGAAGCCCTTTGGAATGATGGGTCCGAACAGCCAGTTCGCCTTCATCCTTAGGCGCCATGTCTTCCAGTACGGGACAAAGCCAGAGGCGATGGGAAAGGTCGCTGTCGTCCAGCGCGATCACGCGCTAAAGAATCCGAACGCGTACATGAAAGCTCCGCTGACTATGGAGCAGTATTTTGCCTCGCGAATGATCGCCGATCCAATCCGAATGTTCGACGCATGCATCCCGGTTAACGGCGGTTTGGCTTTCATAGTTGCTTCAAAGGAAAAGGCGAGAGAAATCGCAAAGGACAGATCCATTTCAATCCTCGGAGTCTCAGAATCGGACAATTACTACCATGGATCTCGTACCAGGCCGGACATTACCTATCTCGGGGTTTACGAGTCTGCAAGAAACGCTTTCAAAGAGAGCGGGGTTTCGCACAAGGACGTTTCCTTCTTCCAACCATATGACGACTATACCATCGCAGTCCTCATGCAGATTGAGGACGCAGGATTCTGCAAAAAGGGAGACGGAGGGAAATTCGTCGATGAACACGACATTTCATACAGGGGCGACCTGCCGATAAACACGGGCGGCGGTCAACTTTCATCTGGCCAGCCCGCGATGGCTGGGGGCTTTGTCCACATCGTGGAGAGCGTTCGTCAACTTCGTGGAGAAGGAGGCGAGCGCCAAGTCAATGATGCGAAGATCGGAGTCGCAACTGGAATCGGGGCGATCTCCTACGGAAACAGCCTCGTGAACAGCGCAACGATGATATTCGGAAGGGTAGATTGACAGATCTGAGAAAGATCTTCAGCGAAGAGAGAAAAAATAGAGAGTTGATTTAGAACAAGAATTGTCAGAAGAAGCAGCAAAGCAACAAGGCAAGTACGAAAAGACACTCCCCGAGGTCAACACGCTCACGAAACCATTCTGGGATTATTGCAAGAACCACGAGCTGCGGATGCAGTTCTGCAATAACTGCCAGCAATGGATCTGGTATCCAAAGGCATGGTGTCCTGATTGTGGAAAGAGGGACCAGCTAAAATGGAGAAAACTATCCGGGAAGGGACAACTTTATTCCTTTACCGTGATTCGGCAGGTAATCGACAACTCTCCAGCTTTTCAGGCGGATTTGCCTTTTGTCCTGGGGCTCATCGAGCTTGACGAGGGCCCGAGAATATACAGCAATGTCACTAACGTGACTCCGGATCAAGTCTCGATTGGCGACAAGCTCACCGTATTCTTTGAGGACGTCACGCCTGAGTTAAGCCTGCCGAAGTTCAGAAAGTTATGACAAGAGCCGGTGGGCCGGGGGTGTGAAGTCGTGAACTGACTCCTATTCATTGCGGTGAAATCCATACGCTTGCTCTATTAGCTTTGTTCCTTATACTAAAAAATCCGAGCACCGGGTGTACTTTTCGCCATGACCGGCGAATTTCGATGCTTCCTGGAAATGCAGATTGAGCGAGCAAATTATATGGCAAGCCGCCCTGGAGTGGAAGAGCCCAGAGAGAATCTGCCTCCAAGTGCAGCCAATGAACAAGTGGTACCGCCCACGGTACAACCCCCGGAGGAATCGGCGAGATTTCAGTGCAGGTTTTGCGGCCAGATGTTCACAAACCAGGCCGACCTAAATGAACACATGAGGTTGCACGAAACCTCTTCACAAAAATCTGGGTTGCCTGAAGATTCGCAACCGCCCGGCGTTGCGTGATCAGTACCCTTCTTCTTTGTCAACTACGTTGAGTAACTCTTTCCCAACCGCATACCTCTGAAGATTCTCCTCGAACAGTTCCATGGCTCGCCTCCCGGTAAGTTCTGATGTTCCGGCGTAGTGCGGCGAAATCAGAACATTTTCCATGACCCAAAGCGGGGAATCACTCGGCAGCGGCTCTGTCTCGAAAACGTCAAGCGCGGCAAAATCCAACTTGCCGTCTTTAAGTGCACCAATGAGGTCTTTTTCGACCACGGTTTCCCCTCTTCCTATGTTGACAAATATCGACCCCCTCTTGAATTTGGAAAAACGGTCTGCGTCGAAGAGGTGTCTTGTTTCGTCTGTAAGTGGGAGTGCGTTTACAACGACATCGCTATCTGAGAGCATTTCGTCGAGCTGATTCTGGGAACAGACGCTATCAACATACGACCTATACTCCTCAATTCTGAGTCTTTCGGCTGCAGAGTGCTTTCTCGTACCGAGTATCCTCATTTCGTAGGGTCTTGCCCGCCTTGCAATCTCAAGGCCAGTGTGTCCGAGTCCGACGATACCCATAGTCTTCTTTTGAAGATCCGTCGGGCTGACGCCCATGCCTGATTCGAAGGAAAGCGGAACCCATTTCCTCTTCCTTTGTCCCGCGACCGCGAAATCAATTTTGCGCGTGCGAAAAAGTATCATCGCCATAGTATGTTCGGCAATTGAAACGGCGTAAACGCCCGCTGAATTTGTCAGGATGAGGTCGCTTCTCTTCCTGACAGTCTCGAGGCTCAAATAGGATTCCACGCCTGCACTTAACGCATGAATCCATCGGCACTTTGAAGCAGCCGAAATGACCCGTTCGACGGGTCTCGCTACAACCAGTACGTCTGCACTTTTTGCAAGATCAATCGCTTCACTTTCTGAGGTAGTCGCATTGAAAGCGAACCCTCTTTCAGAGTACTTTCGATTAAGTTCACTCAGATATTGACGAGGGACCTCGACGAAAAGGAGAACGCTGTTCAATCTTTCATTTTGTAACAAAAGTTTGGGGCACCGAGAGTCTACACACGGCTTAAGAAAATGCAGCAGGTGAAATTATGGGGAAGAGCAGAACTCGGTGCTCTTTAACATTATTCTATGAAAAGTGGCCACAACAAAAAGGAAATTGGGAGAAGACCTTCCATCGGCGTTCGAAGCGCGACACAGCTTTCTCTTTTGTTTAGACAGAATCTACGCTTTTTTGCAGAGATGAGATTCTCCTGTCCAGTTGAAGGAGCCTGTCACTTGTCTCTGTCAGGATCGATGATGGTTTCGGCGCCCTCCCCTTTACTAGCGCAAGTTCCGTCATCTCCCTGCTGTTCTTTGAGCGAAGTTCCCTGATAGTCTGCTTGAGCTCCGCAAGCTCATACTGTATGATGGAGTACTTTTCCGTAAACTGCATGTGAGTGACACTGCCGTCGCGCAGTCCCGCTTCGAGCGAAGCGTACTCTCCGGTCAGCTGATTAACTGACCTTTCGATATCATCGAGAGTCTCTGCCTTCTTCCGCTTTGGAACCACGGGAAGCAGATGAGTGCCTAGGAGGAGCTCCCTCTCTTGAGGCTCTGAGAGTTCAATTCCCTTTCTGCCCTCGACCGGACGCGGTTCGGATCTACCCTTTCCCGTTTCAGGAGTCAGGACTTCGGGTGATTGATCAGTCTCTTGCTCGATGTTCTCGAGAGATCTTTCGAGGTGGGGCAGTGCAACCGCATCTTCTAGGTCCTGGGACGTATTCGCTATGACGAACTTGCCCCCTGTAAGTTCTGTTATCGTCCGGAAGGAATCAAATTTCTTCCCCTTGTCCTCTCCAAGAATTACAAAGTTGATCCGCGTCCTACTCTTCGTGGCGCGGGTGAGGATCGCGCCGTTCTGGGTAGAAATGCCACTCCTTGAGTCGGTGATTACTGAGATGCTTCTGAAGGTGTTCGATGGACCGCTGGAGAGGATTTCCAACGCCAACTCGATGCCTGAAATAAGGGCGGTACCGCCTTCATTCCTCAATCCCATGATTTTTTCCATAGGAATTGATGGCCTACGCCGGCCTATCTCAGTGAGCGGCACTACTTCATTTATTATTGCCTTTCCAAGAATATTCGTATTGACTGAGAGTATCCCAACTTTGTCGCCGTCGAAAGTCTTTCCCTTTGAGAGGGCGGCGACAAGGCTGGCCTTCGAAAGTTCGATCTTGGAATTTCGAGTGCTTCCAAGCTTGTCCCCCATGCTCTTCGAGCAATCAAGTACAAAGATAGTTGAGAAGTGCGAGGGGGGTTGCCCTGCATTCTCCTTATCTCTTGTTTCAATAGAGGCGGTCACTTTTGTCCCAAACACCTACAACTTTTTCCTATTTACTCGCGAAATTCGCTTGCTCCCTTCGGACCGCGGACTACTGTATCGCAGATATCCATCCTTCTTGGCGTTCCCACTTCCACCTGTACTCCTCTGGGAGGAATAAGCCGTAGACAATCAACCCCTGCCAAACGTTGTACTGAGGATTTGGAGTCAGAGCAACTTTGCTATCAGAGACACCGGCAGATTGGAGCATGTACCTGATCTTCGTAGCGCAGTCGATCGCGTACTCCTCGAGCCCGGGCGGGACTCTCCAGGCGAAGTTGCCTCCGGACAGAAGAATGCTGTGGTACAGAGAGCCTTGGATTTCAAAGGAGCATTTTTCGATTGCTTTCGAGATTGCGTCCACCAGGCCTATTGTTCCGGGCACCACTTCTCCCTTCGAATGCCCGTCACCGGGCCGCTTGAATCCGCGCTTGTAATAGGAGTGAAAGACTTCATGCTCCGGGTTGAAGAAATACTCTCCTAGGAGGAAGCGCTGCCAGGAGGCTCCGCCTAACTCCACATTGATGCGCGTGCCCGGTATCTTGAAAACAAACTTGAACTTTGGGTCATTTTCGTTCTCCATCACACGGTTCAGATTTGACGGAACGAGCCCGACGGTTTCTTTGAACAGTTTAACGAATTTCTTCTCTCTTGCGAGATCTCCGTAACCCGCGTCGCGGAGTATCTCTCCAGCCAGTGCGTCTACATCCGCGCCCCCGCGATTTAGAGTCACGAGTGCTGAGCCTATGACCGACTTGCTTATCGGAGTGATCTGAGTATTGCCATGACCAGCCTCGACCACTGTGCACGTGACGGCCTTCTGGGCGATTGCCACCGCAAGCGGTTGAGGAATCACGGTGACGTTCTTTACTAGTTTTCTGCCCTCTTCCTTGTTTATTTCTTCGTGCAGGGTGAAGATCTTCTCATACATGTATCTCGGCGAACCGGAGAAAAGAGCGGCAACGCAGTTGAAGCCCTCAAAACCTGATTGGTTCGATGGGGCGTACCTATTCAGGCCGTACCTGGTAATCTCCTTCACGACGGCCCATGCCCTATGATCTGAACTATCTATCAGACCAGAAGTCATTGGGTATACGAGGCGTTCTGTAAGGTCTGCCCTGGACTCGAGGTGCTCCGAAACCTCCGGTCCCACAATTATGGGAGAGGGCTTGGAGTACCCGTATACACCAAACGTTGCTTCTGTAATGTCGGGGAAGTATCCTCTGTTTTCTATCACGTCGGGGATGTCCCCAAGAGATGCGGGCCCAAATTTGAATTCGGAGGTTCCGTAATCTTCGCCGAACGTGAAAAGTTCTTTGTAACTCTTTTGTGCGCTCATTTCTTGTGATCCAAACTCTCTCTTTGCTCTTCTAACTCTGCTAATTTGTCCTCGATTTCTTTTGTCTTCAGTTCCTTTTCCAACACATAAACGCGGTGCCCCAAAGGTGCTTCACGAACTTTCAGGCTAGCTTTGCAGGTCTATGCGCAGCTGATGATTCCTCGCCCATCCTACTCCCCGGCATTTGCCGAGACGACGAGATCTCGTTTCGCTTGGCCAGCAGTCTAACTACCTGTCAAGTAACCAACTCAAGAAATAAAGATGTGAAAAATATAAGATAGAAGAATCAAATGCTTGAAACAATCTTTAGTATTTCTTTTCGCTTGAATTCGGAGATACCTACGCCTTGGCCACTGTCTCTTGAAAAAAAGATGGAAAGGCGAAATGGGAACTACTCTGAGGGCACAAATCCATTCGTACTTTCAGACTGCAAATTGTCTTTGCGTTCTTTATGTCAAATCAATCAGCTGAGACTACAGTCTGATCCTTCTTTATGACGGCGGAGCCTGTGATTTCTCCTTCTCCCTCGTTCTCTTCGCGCTCGGACAAAATGGAAGACCATGGGTTGTCTGCGGCTGCAGTTGGCAGTTTGCCTTCGACGGTTTTTCGCGAGCCCTGACCTATCCTCTGCGTGTAGACTTGCGGCACTGAATCGATCTTCTTGGAAAGTCCGAGCGGCCCCTGTTCCTTACCGCCCAGAGGAAGTGTATATTGCGAAGTTGTCGGCTGTCGGTTTGAGGTAGTTGGGACTGGCCTCACCTCTGTTGATGGGACCAAATTGCTGTTCAGAAAGTTAAACTGACTCTCTGCGCCCCAGGTCGGTGCCTGTGTAAGCTTCGCAGCGAGAAGCTTCAATATCGATTCCATAGCATCGGAGTCAGCGACGAAAGACCGCGTCGATCTCTTCCTGCTGGATGCAAGATAATCCTTCAAAGGATCCGTAACTGCAATACCTGCCTGGGGCTGAATTTCAAAGACATACTTTGATAGTGGGTGCCCGATCCCTTTCATCTTGGGAACGTGAAGGTAGCGCACGAGACCCCCTTCAATGTTGCTAGACTTCAGGGAGATTAGAGCACTGAAGAAGAACTCTTCGACGCCGTAGTAGGTCAGATTCTTGGATCCGTGCTGAAGGTTTCCCGTTGCGAGAACCGTGCAGTGGAGGTCGGCGAGTGTCTGAGTGATTTCGGATACCCTTTTCCTTACCACGTCCAAATTTCCTGCCGAAATGAGACTTGTCAGATTGTCTATGACTATTCGCCGCACTCGGTTGCGTCTCGCGATGCGCCGTATCACTTCGACAAACTCTGAATTATTCTTGGAATTGTAAATGTCGGCGGTCTTTACGCTGTACTCCTTCTGCGGATCCTTTATTACAAGAAAAACTTTCTTCTCTTCTATTGCCCTAACTATAGGCAATCCGAGAGCCTCAGACTCTTCGAGTATTTCAAGCGGGTCGCCATCTGAAATCGCAAGGATGCTTGGCTCCTGTCTCTTTGCTCCCTCGAGAAGGAACTTTATGGCAAAAATTGACTTGCCCGAACCAGATTCGCCGGAGAGAAGTGTCAGTCGGTCTTTAGGAATGCCTCCTCCAAAAATTCTGTCAAAGCCCACAACACCAGTTGCTGCCATATTCGGCATGCCAGGGACGACGATCTGGCTTGCAGGTTTTTCACCTTCTTGGACGGCGCGTTGTGCGATCAGTGGTGTCTCGGTGGTGTCGAGCCGATTGATCGCTCCTACTTTCTCCACAACCCCACCTTGTGGTTCCGCCGGAAGAGGGGGGCCGATCCCGTCTGGTTGCTCCTTCATCCACATCTGAGACTGAATCTCTGGGCTCGGCGAAAACGATTCGAAGGCCTTTTCTGACATTTCTTTCTGGGCATACTTCATGAAGAGTTGGGTAAATGCACTCTGATCGCTGTCTTTTCCCGTGAATTTGGAAACCTTTAGACCGTACTTGAATGCGGGGAGAACGTGCTGTATGATTGTCTCCTCGAAAAGCCTCTCACGTGCAAGCATCGGAGAACCGATCTGAGCAGGTTCCGCCCAAACCGGGAACTTTGAAGTGCCGTCCAGAGAGAAGGGGCTCACTACACCCGTACCATTCTCGGGAGAGAGCGAGATCGAGACGATAAATTTGTTCTCGCGGTCCGAGAGTAGTATGCTGAATAGTGAGGATTGAGCTGCCTCGCTCAGACTTGCGTTGCAGGTAGGACAAAAGTTCCAGTCGGGGTGCTCCTTCTTCATTAGAGCGTGGTAGTGTTCAGAGTCGAGCTTTACTCTCCTTGGTACCCTATTAACTGGGCTCGGGGAGGTAGATTTCTCAATCTGGCTCAAATTTTCAGAACTTCCTCTCACGCGGTGCCGGCTGAGCCAATCCAACAGAATCCGTTTAGATTCATAGTTAGTTGCTTCGCAGAGTAAGATATTGCGGGCACTAGAGAAGTAATAACTAATCTCAGAGTGACTGCTCGTGCATATTTTTCAGCGCAAATCTTCAAAGTTCGTCTTCTATCAAGGCCTCAAATTCCTTTAAAGGAGTGCGAAAATCAAGTGTAGAGCTTACAACCCTTAAAACTGTCTAGATAATCCAAACCTTTTTTTCAAAGGTATCTCGAACTTTAGAGCCTGATGGTAGAAGAAAAGAAGCGGGAAAAGAGTAGTGGCCTGGAATCAGGCCAAACCGCCCCATTTCGTCACATTTTAAGCGACGAGAGTGGTAGAAAGGTGCTTGATTCAAAACAGGCAAGCTCTGATGTTGATTTCTCGTTGCTCACCCTGGACGAGTGGCTCACGAAGTTTGGCAGAATCTACGGCAAGCGACACGACAAGCACACGACGGAATATCTGATTTCGAGGCTGGTAGAAGAAGTTGCAGAGCTCGTAAACCCGATGGAGTCGCAAGATAGAGCTCAGATCGCCCCAAACCTCGCTGATGTTTTTTCTTGGATTTGCTCGCTTGCAATCAAACTGAACGTCAATCTTTCTGAACTCGCTTGGCAGAAGTACGGCAAGAATGCCCCGCGACCTTCTTGGACCAGCGACGAGGAGCAACCCGTCCTGACCGATTTTTCAGAGCCACAAACTCTTCGAGATTGGCAGGAGTTCATTTCGAAGGTCTATCAAAGGGAAAACGCGAGGCTCACTCCGATGAACGCTCTCGTGGCAATGATGAAGGATGTTGGTGACCTTGCCATGCTTCAGAGAAAGCGAGCTTCGCCTGAGCAAATTACATCCAAGCTTGCTGCAATACTCGCTTGGACTCTTACCGCCTCGCAGTTGCTCAAGCTCGACCTCGCCGAAATCGTCTTTGAAAAGTACGACGATCATTGCCCCGTATGTCTGCAATCAATTTGCGACACTGACACCTGCCATCCGTTCGCCAATCTTTACGTGTCCTTTGGGAGTTCAACGACGGATGAAGAAAAGTACGTCGTACTTGATTCAGGAGCAAAGCATGGCTTCAGGGTTCTCGTCAATACTTCACCTTCCGTTCAGGCTACAAAGGATCTTGCAACATCTCTAGATCTGATCAACAGAAGCGACGCTGCCTGCATAATTCTAACTTCGCCAGAGGCCAGAGAGGTGGGGTCGACACAATCTTACTATAGGCAGATTTTCGAAACGCTGTCTTGCTACTCAATTCTGTCAAAGGGAAACATATGGGTGTTCGCCAAGGACACGACTAAGGACTTTGCCCAGTACCTGCTCAAAGTCTTTCAACCCGAGAAGATCATGCTGCTCAATTACTCAGACGCAAACCACCTTAGAGCTCTCTTCGAGAAAAGCCTTGAAGAGCTAGCTTTAAGGCGTGGCGAGCGCGCGGCGTCCATTGGAACATTGAAGGCCGCGTTCGACTGATTATTGCTTCTTTTCTCTTATTCTTGATTTTGCAATGAGTTCAGCTGTGGGATTTACTCCCTTTTTGAGGAGGACAATCCTATCAACGCTCTTTACGCTCTCAAAGCAGCGTTGACCCCTAAAGACGAGCCTCAGCGGTCCTCCATGCACAGTAGAAATACTGCTCCCGTTCATCTTCGTGGCGAGCAGAGTAGTGTCCTTTAGCGCATCACCAAGCTTAATCTGCCAGGTGAACTCTCCCGAGCCAAAGAGAACCCATCGAATTTTCGGGCTCAAATTCACCTCGCTCAGCAAGCTCGAAACCCTGACGCCCTCCCAGGCCACTCCCTTGACCTCCCATCCTTCAAGGCACCTGAAGTCCTCGGTGAGTTTCGCGGTCGGGTACCTTTCAACGTTCTTAATCTTGAGTATTTCCTTCTCATCGACAAAGATGGAAAGGCCCTTGAAGGAGCTATGTTTCTTCGCTCGGAATTCCGGCAGACTCTTCAGGACTCGCTTCATTTTAGTTTACATCGTCCTAATCATTTTTCAGTGATTTTCATAATCGGAATTTCTTGCAAGTATGCCGCCTTCTAGTTTCCTCGGGCTCGTGGCCAAAAGAATTGAGGGGACAAACGCAAGGACACTTGCAAGTACGAGCCAGCCCGAAAGACCTACCAAACTCAGGAAGAGCGTCGAGTAGAAAGTGCTCAGCAGCAGGTCTCCGGCGGCCCTGATTAAATTGGCTACCGTCAGAAGTATCAGCGGAAGAATTGAGACGCGGGTAGAAGCAAGCCTCCTGCCTGTGACGGAGGGAAGTATGACGGGCCCGTGAGCAAGAAGCATTGTCCCGATAAAGCCTACAGCGATCGAGTGTATGAAAGCGTCGTACAAGTTGACGTGAAGTGTTGGAACGAGGAAATAGATCTCTGCAAAGATTATTCCGCCCAATCCCCACGAGTACGCGATCCGAGTGTGAATGGAAACGTATCTTTGGAGAGGCTGGGCAGACTTTGAAAGGAGCCTGAAGTTTGAAACCTCCGCGGAAAGGACGACAACAAAAGTTGCAAAGAGCATCGCAAGGCCTGCAGAGACAAGCTCAGATTCTAAGGAAGGAGACATCGGCAAACCAGCAAGTGCAAACAGGGCCACAGCTAAAATAGAAGAAACGAACGCAGCTTGAAACTTTCTAGAGGAAGTACCCGAGGATACAAATCGCGTGAGTTCCACCCTCTCCCCAAGAATGAAAATCACTGGGAATGAGAGAAGCAACATTATGAGTGAGAGGTCTCCCGCCGGAAGCTTGGATGCAGTGTACACGGACGCTGCGATAAGTGAAGCAACGGAGAGGATCATGAAGTAGAATGGCAACTTTATTCCTGTCTTCCTCGTTAGGCCGATCAAAACTATGAGGAATGCAAGACATCCTCCGAAGAGGAGTGCGCTTCCAACGTAACGAAGGAGGCTTGGACCCGTCGCATATCCGAAAATCTCCGAAACAACTCCGAGGGCTGTGAGCGGAACCATTGCGACTGCCACTCTGGTGCTTTTGAACCTAGGGACAACTGAAATCCCGGCGACACGTTCCGCCATGACGATGGTCGCCAGGAATCCGAAAACCATCATTATCGGATGCAGCGCATAGAGGCCCGACAGTATCCCCGGGTACAGCGCATAGTCGCTCATGAGTCTGAAGATTCCCGTCAGAAGCGCGAGCATCATGAATGCTAGGGCAATTCCAATGAAGATGCCGGGCTTCATTTTAGGCAAGCAGAGTCTCCTTTTCCTTTTCTCTACATTTTTTCCGTTTCAGAAGCCCAAAGCTTTGTGAGCTGATTCGCTCATCATTGCAGGACTCCAGGGTGGATTGAAGACAATCTCTACAAAGACCTGTTTTGTCCCTTCGACGCCAAGGCATGCTTCCTTTACTTCGTCGGTTAGCCACGGGCCAACCGGACAGCCAGGAGAGGTCAGCGTCATCTTGATCTTCACCTCATCTTCTTTTAGTTCAATGGAGTAAATCAGCCCGAGGTCGACGATGTTGAATGGAATCTCCGGATCATAACAGTTCCTAAGCATCGCCAGAATCTGCTCTTTCCTCGAAGGAATCAGATTCGCGGCGGTGTTCGCGGAAGATGCAAGTGGCCCAGGCATTGTGTCGCCATCTTCGAAAAGGAGCGTTCTGACACGGGTGGTAATCAAAGAAAGGTGCCGCTGGAGATTTTCCGCGCTACTTCTTCGTGATCTCCGTCTCCAGGCGCAGGTGACACTAGGTGAAGAATCTCCATGTCGGTTATCGCCCTAACTCCGCGCTTCTGCCCCTTGGGAATGACCACCAAATCTCCTGGCTTGACGTTAAATCTTTGATCGCTTGCGACGACCTCACCGTTACCGGTGTGGACGAGGAGAACGAGATCAATACCGGGCGTGTGGACTGGTATGAACTGCCCTGCCTTGAAGTATGCGAGTATTACCTTGTAGTCTTTGCTGGTATAGACTGGAACAGGCGAGAAGCTCGCATCGTCGGCGATTTTTTCCTTTTCAAAACTTGTAAAGACGACCCCTGACTTGCTCAAGCTTCCGTCTGCGTCTTCTTCCATCGTCTTTCGTTGAAAGACACCAACCCACTCGGCCGGCCCCCTTTGGTAGGCCCTGTAGGACTCGAAATTGAAATCGCGGCGTTCGTGCTTCATGAACTGGACTAGGTGGACAGGTTCGTGGTCGTTGACCACGAGAAGAGTTTCACCAGGCTTCAATTGGTCAAACGTCTTGAGAACGTGAGAATGTCGTGCAGGTGGAGAGAGCGGCCGCACGTCTACTACGAACTGTTTTCCTTGCTCTTTTTCTTCCTCTTGTTTGGCTTCCATGTACACTATGCGTAGCGACAGGAAGGATATAGCTTATCCCAAAAAATTTTGGGATTTTGGTTGATTGCCTGCGGGAAGCAAAGTTACTCTGCAAGAGAATCTCGCGCATAACCCGGCTTGGAAAACGTTGTTACAAACCCTTCCTACGCAAGGAGAGTTTCGAATTCCGAATCTGTCTTCTTATGCCAACGGACTATATTGATAATCCGAGTCCACTTGCATACGCTCTTGCGATCTTCGATTCCCCTCTGCGTAGAATTTCGCTCAACGTAGATGGACTGATCGAGAGTTCCTTCGCAAGTGCCGTCAAGCTGACTCGCCTTGGAAAATCAAAGTAGCCGCGCCTCGTAGCTTCGAGAAGAATCTCCTTCTGGTGAGAGGTAAGAGCCTCGTCTCGAAAGGCATTTTCGATCCTCCTGAGATTCGTGGTCGCGCCACGGAACCTGAGTAGGTCGATCACGTTCGACATATCGGCCGCATCCTTCACGAGGAGACTCCACTCAAGAGCTCCGTCAACGACGCGAGAGTTAAGCGGACAGGCGACGCAAAATGCGTTCGAGCTCCTCGCTACATCACAGAAGATGGGCGACTGGAGTATCAACATGACGAGAGTCTTTGAGGAACTGCTCTTTGCAAAGTATGTTCGCTTTACCTCTCGTCTTGACTTTAGGTCTGTGATAAGTTGGTTCACATCTTTGCCTTCGATCTCAACAAGCAGGCTCATTTCATTCGAGTTTGAGTGCTTGCAATCGACTATGGTCACCTTGCAAGAGTTCTTTTGGGCCAGCTCCTGCAAGATGTTGTCTGTTTTTACCATTACCGAGACTTGTTTCAGCATGCAGTTTTCTTCTTCCTTTTTACAGAGACCTAACTGGTTAGGGATTGAGCTCCCTATTATTTCCAGCACCTGATTATCAAAATTGATAATCAGCTCTAGCCTGCACTGAGCCTGGTTGAGAGCGAGGAATTCGGCAGAATTCCTCAATTTGACCGCGTCGGGTTACCACATTTGCCCGTACTGATTAGGGGAATCTGATATACAACCCCTAATCCATTCAATCGGACATGATCGCTTCAACTATGAAGAAGAATCATTTGGTCTTGTACGGTCTTGCAGGATTTGCGCTATTTTTGCTGGGAGTGCCAGCGCGCTTCTCCTTCGCATTCACTCAAGGGGATCTGGTAAGTGGAGGTTCAGTGTGGCTAGAAACGACAATCGCCGTCGCACTCGTTTTCGTAAGCGCTATGGCGTTTTCGCTTCAGATAGCCAGAGGGTATTTCATCAGAGTGCTGAACAAGTTCACACTGAGGTTAGGCGCAGATATCTGGTGGCTCGCGTACGTGCTGATAAGAGACGCCCTAATTTTCATGTCGTTTATCATGGGTCTGCTGGTTTTCTTCCCCGGAACTTTCCTCGATTACCCCATGGCAGTTCCGTTCATGCCACTGTCTGTCGTATTCTTTGGTCTCGCACTGGTAACCAAACTATACGTCGATGCAGATGACAATCGGAAAGCGTTCAGGATAGTGACTGTGCTCGTCTTCATTGGTACATTGCTTTGGATAAGCGGAACAATCTTTGTGACAGAGACACCTCTCGTCCTCTCGACTCTTCCGCCCGGTGTCAGCGCAAGCAGTGGCATCTGGTACACGATGTACACGACATTTGCCTCGACGCAAAATCTCGGTCTTGCAATGTCATCATTTCAGGCATGTTTTGCGGTTCTGGGCGTCGTTGCAGTCTTTGGATTCGCGCATCCCATACTTCACTCGAGACTTCCGACCAGGAAGAAGAACGTTGGCGCTGTGAGTTCGACCGTTTCGCAACCATCCGGCATCCCATCCGTTCCGACGACCACGAGGCAGACTTCTGGAGCCGCGAACGTTGAAAACGCGAGGGCCCCGCGAAATGCACCTTCGGACGAAACTGGAGCGTACGGGATTTCGAAGATGGGGTCGGAACTCTCAGGACTCGCAGACGCCCATAGGGGGAAGAGCCCTAACTACATCGGGTAGAGTGGCGAAAGAAGAGCAAAGGGAGGTAAATCCGATCAAGTAATGACGCTCTTCAAGTTCACCGTCGACGAAACAAAATGCATGAACTGCGGTGCCTGCATGGATCTGTGCCCGCCGACATGCATCGAGTTCACCAGGCCGTACGAGGTCCAGCTTTATGGCAGCGTCTTCGGGGTTGCAACAGACCAGTTCCCCGAGGACGCCCCAAAACTCTGGATGATGGAAAGGCCATACCTGCCGATCCAAGAGAGATGCACGGGATGCCAGGTTTGCGTCAGGGAGTGTCCGACGAATGCGATCTCGGTGGAACCCGACAGCGGCAAGCCCACGTCGCTTCGTCCTAGGCCCGTGATACTCAAGACAGAGGGGAAAGTGGAAGAGGATTACTGGCACCCTCTTTCCGAGTACACTAGGGAGTACCTGAAGCGACCCGTGCGGAGCCCATGGTCCAACATCGCTGAGTGGAAGCCAACGACAAAGCCAAGGAGAGTGGGAGAAACTTGGAGAACAATGGCGGAGCCGCAACAGGACTAGTCCAAAAGAAGACCGAACCAGCCACCTCGACCGGCAAGGACCACGTCGAGATAGCGCGGGTGATCGTGTCACAGCTCCAAGAGACGGAAGGTCTAGGTGGCCTGATCGATTCCCCCAGAACGCTCTTGGTGATGAGGAATGCCATCCAAATTCTCTCCGAGGCAGACGAAAATGTCGACATTGAGAGGATATTCCTCGTGATCGCAGATCGCGAGTACAGGCGTGGAATCATTGGCAAGATCGAGGCAGGGACCCCAAACTACTGGGACGAGTCTTGGAACGCAGAGTGGAGAAAGGATGCGGACCCACTTTACTCGAATAGCCAACAGAGAATAGCGAGACGCAGGGGGCTCGTCCACTTTTGGACCAAGGAGTGGGACACATTCCCTGAAGACTACGTAAAGTCAGTTGCCAGGAGTCTCCAGGCACTGGTGAGGTAAGCAAGACAGGTACTCGTCTCTTCGCATTCTTTCTTCTCGGCGGTAGTATATTGTCATCGCAAAATCTTCTGAGAGGCCTCTCTGTGAGATGCTTGGTCACAGATTGCCGCCTCGGATCCTTCAAAGTCATCGTAAAGGCTTGCAGCGGAAGTGGGGATTGCGCTTCTGTGTGCATCGTCAACGTGTTCGAGCTGAACGAGCGAGGTGAGTGCACGGTCAAGAACAGCGATCTTTGCTTTGGATGCACGGCCTGCCTTTCGCAGTGTACCGACAATGGGGTGGAGGTCATACCTAACGAGGGTGGAGAATATCCTGACCTCGACGAGCTCCTGAGGTAACCCAGATAGTGTTGAATCGCCTAACAGATTAGGGACACGGAATAAACAGGGCGCATTTCTAAATGAAATCCATACAACGGAATAATATCGAGTGATTCGAGGAACATGCTGACGAATCAAGAAGAGAGGGATAAGGAAGAAGCTGCGATACTCAAACTTTCAATGAAGACTCTGAAGGAGCACTATGGGTTGAATCCCGGAAAGAACGCAAAGACCGTGCGTGCAATCGGGTATCAGTTGGGGGCGGAACTCGCCAACTCCTCGTTGCACTCAAATGAAATCGGCCCGCTTGTCGAAGAACTTGGGACATACTGGAAGAAGAATGAGATCGGGGAGATGAGCTGGGAGAGCAGGGAGGACGGGCTTGTTGCGATCAGCTTTTGCTCCGATTGCTTTTCAAGATCCTATGGTGCGGGATATACTCTCTGCCCCTTCAAGGAGGGCCTGCTCGAGGCAGTCTTCGACGCGAAGCTCGGCCGTAAGTACAGGGTGACTGAGGTGGAATGTTGCGGGACTCTTGCTCCCGGATGCCTCTTTAGGATCGAGAATGCTCCGCAATAAATCGTTAAGAAAAACTACCTCTTAGTACTAATGCTGATCACTCATGACGAGTATAGAATACAGTGTCGAGTCTCATCAAAGCGTGGCGGAAACTGTAGAGAAACTTACAGGGGAATTGAAGAAGAGGGGATTTGGAGTCCTCAGCAACATCGACGTGCGAAAGGTAATCCTCGAGAAGCTCGGTGAAAAACTGGATCCATTTGTCATCTTGGATGTATGCAGCCCGCGAGATGCAAAGAGAGCAATCGACGCTCACAAGGAGGTGGGTCTGGTTCTTCCCTGCAAGATCACGGTCTACGATGATCACGGAAAAACCAAGGTGTCGCTCTACAAGCCTACCGAGGCCATAAAGGTGCTGAGATTTTCTGACCTAGATCCCCTTGCCGAGGAGGTGGAGGGAAGGTTGAAGGACTCTCTGGACGCGATAAGCGCCTGAGAGAGACGGTTGTATCCATAGGCTTGAGATTAGTACGCATAGTCCATGAGTTCTAAGGAAGACTAGTGGCCAAAGGGAAGACACCGGCAAGGCGTCAATCTCACAATTGATGATCGTGCTCCCCGTTTAAGTACGAATTCGTTGAAATTAGAGATCAAGCGAAGAGAGAGGATCAAATTTGAAATCAGAGACACGTCAAAGTCATTCGGCGAAGAGTACAGGTAATCGACAAGAGAGTTTAGGCGAGAAAAGTAGAAGTACAACAACGAAGAGAGAGACTAGAAGCGTTGAAACTCCCATGGCGCGAACAACATCAGTCATCAGAGTCTTTGACTTCATGTCTACGGACCTAGTGACGGCGAGGACTTCCGAGCCTCTGAACGAGGCCGTCCAAAAGATGCTTCGAAGAGATGTGGGCTGCATCGTTGTGACTGAAAATCAGTCAGTCGTAGGGATTATTACAAAGGGAGACGTCCTGAGAAAAGCATTCCTCAAGGGATTAGACGCTCGTCAGGTTACAGCGAAGAATGCAATGTCCTCGCCAGTTGTAACTGTAGATCACGACGCAACCATAGAAGAGGCGGCCAGACTCATGAGTACAAAGAACGTATCAAAACTCCCTGTCGTGAAAGAGGGGAATCTTGTCGGCATCATAACCTCTACGGATATCATCAGGGCGGAGCCGATGCAGGTCGGATACCTGCAGGAACTCGTGAGAGCGAGATTCGTCCCGCACGAAATGAGAGCCCTCTAAAGAGCTGACTCCCAAATGGCGCGCACTGTTAGGCGAAAATCCAAGATCACAACGGGCACCCATAGAAAGTGCCCCAAGTGCGGCGGAGTAATGCTGCGCGGAGTGTGCACAAAGTGCAAATACTCCGCGAAAACTGCGTACAAGAGCAGGCGAGAGGCCAAAGAGTCCACGTACGCAGCGGACTAGCAGATCTAAAATTACTATGCTAGCACGAGTGCGTGGAAGAAAGAGAAGAATAGTTTCCAGTACTACACGAGCCTGTGAGTTACCACCCCGATTTCTTTTGGGTGGCGTGTTTGAATCCTATGTTACTCTATTCGATCGACTTGCCCCGTATCCCCTTCAGAATGTCTTCCCTAATGTGTACTTCGTCAATGTGACTTGATAGTTCGTCCCTGTCTTTCAAGACCGAGCCGCAGTAGGGGCAGCGCGAGCCTCTCGCCGGTTCAAACAAAGGAATTGGTATTGATGCCTCTCTTCTGCTTCCAATTACCTGAGTCAGCGTTGCAATGCCCATAAGTCTGCTCCCCTCCTTGACAACGATCCTCCTGAACCCTTTCTGAAGCATGAGCGACATCGCTTCGCCGACCTTTGTGCTTGGTGTGATGGTCCAGAGAGGGGAAGACATGATCTCGCGCACGTGAGTTGTCTTGACGTCCTTTCCTTGCGCGACAGCCCGAGATAGTATGTCCCATTCGGTAACGATGCCAATCGGGTCTCTGTTTGCAGAAGTAACGACTGCGCACTCTGCCTTCGCGCTAGACATCGCCTTTGCCGTCTTCTCTATCGAATCATCTGCAGAAACCAAAATTGCGGGCTGAACATACTCTGCTACCTGCGTTTCCAAATCTATTTTCAACTGCGACATTTTTCTTAGCCTCGTTCGAGAGTTCTGGGCCGAATTTCTGCGCTCGGCGCGTGCGTAAAATTCGCTGACGTGACTTCATATTTGGATGCTTGCACTATATATCTGAGTGTGACGATTCTCAGTATTGAGAATCTAGTTATCCTTCAGTCATGCTTCTTTTTCTTATTCTCTTTTCAAGTTGCGAATTTCGTAGCCGATCTAAATAACGATTCTTACGAGGTTGAGACGTCGTCTCCCGTAGTGCGAGTTTCTGCCCAACTGTTTCGCATGAGTAGGACCTCATTCTCAAGTGTGAGAATCTACCCAATTCTTATGAAGTACTGAACCTCCAAGTTAACTACAGGAGATCCTAAACTTCACATTGCCACAAAAGCAGAAAAAGAAGTTGGAAGAGAAAGTTGCACGCGATGCGCAAAAAGAAGAGATCGCAGTCTGGAGTCCGAACGAGTACGCACGGGAAATCGACCGCGTCTTTACGGATTTTGAAAAACGTTTTGAGAGGTCCTTCCTCAGCCCCTTCGGTGGAAGCTGGCTCATTCCTAGCTGGCGTTCCCTGGGACTCCCGGAGACCAGGAGAGTTTTCACCGATCTAATCGATACAGGGAACGAATACAAGGTTCGTGCGGAAGTGCCCGGCATACCGAAGGAAAAGCTCGACATTTCTGTCACCCCCAGAGAGATTCACATCGAAGGTGAAGCGGAAACAGCAAACGTCGACGAACGGAAGGAGGGGTTCGTCCACAGAGAAAGGACCTACTCTAAGGTCAGGAGGGATATGACCTTTCCTGAGGAAGTAATCCCCGAGAAAGCGGATGCCTCTGTCAAAGACGGAATTCTCGTGGTAACAGTACCCAAGAAGACTCCAACCGAAGCAAAGACACACAAGGTCGAGGTGAAATAATCTGCCCTCAGCGCGCCCTCAGGGCGTTGAGGATAACCGACGCATCGATAACTTCCTGAAGCATTGCGCCTACTGTCGGAGGAATGAAACCAAGGGCGGCGATCGCCATCAACACGAAACTGAACCCCAGGCCGATAAAGATCCCCTGCTTTGCCACCCTGAGCATCCGCTGTCCGATCAACATTGCGTCTGTTAGGACAGTGACATCGTCGACTAGCAGTACGACATCCGCAGCTTCTGCAGAGATTCCAGCGCCGTGAGCGCCCATCGCGACACCCACGGTTGCAGTAGCGAGGGCGGGAGCGTCGTTGATGCCATCGCCGACCATCACGAGAGGGTCAAACTTCTGCTTCAGCTTCAGGAGTGCCTCGACTTTCTGACCTGGGAGCAGATTCGCTTCAAAGTTATGTATTCCAGCGGCTCTGGTAATTGCCTCCGCATTTCTTGCGTTGTCCCCCGTCAGCATTACTGTTTCTTCGACGCCAAGATCGTGGAGCTTCTGAATCATCGCGGGAACTCCTGCGCGAATCTGGTCGCTGAATACGATGACTCCAGCGGGCTTTGAGTTGATTGCGACGAAAGTCAGGAGCCTGCCTCGGGTCTGGGCCTCTCCTATCACTCTTTCAAAGCTCCTTCCGGAAATCTCCCTGCCGATGAGGCTCTCGATGAATCGTTTCGAGCCTATTGCTATGTGTTCTCCCCCAATATCCCCTTCAGCACCTGCTCCGGGCGTTTCTTTGAAATTCAAGGGTAGCTCGAGTTTGGAAAATTTCTGTATTGCTTTAGTTGCAATCGACCGAGCCACTACGTGCGAAGACAGTTGCCCAATGCAACCAACTTTGTACAACAATGCATCGGAAGGGATGCGATCGATCGAGATTATCTTTTCGACGAATGGAGTGCCATATGTAATGGTGCCGGTCTTGTCAAAAGCGACCGCCTTTGCTCGACCTATTTGTTCGATGGCTGCCCCGCCCTTTACGATTATCCCCCGTTTTGCCGCGCGGTTTACAGCGCTGATTACCGCTATGGGAGTGGCAAGTATAAGCGGACAGGGCATAGCAACAACGAGCACCGCAAGGACCGTCACGGGATTCAAAGTGATGAGGAACCCAACGAACGCGACAGCAAGTGTGATGGGTGTAAAGTACACCGCGTAGTGATCAGCGAGTCTCTGGATTGGTGGTTTTTCCTCCTGTGCCCGCCTAACCAGTTCGACGATCTTGGTGTACTGGCTCTCGCTACTTGGCCTATCTGCCCTCATCTCGAAGGCAAGGTTCGTGTTCACGCTACCGCTGAGGACGGTGTCACCGACGCTCTTCGTCCTAGGCAGCGGCTCACCGGTCAGCGCCGACTCGTCAATTTCCGAGCTACCGTAAGTTATCGTCCCGTCGACAGGAACTAGATCGCCCGGCCTGACCAGCAGAAGGTCGCCGACTCTGACTCCGGAGACTTCAATTTCTTCGATCGATCCATAAGTGATCCGTCTTGCCATCTTGGGTGCCCGAGCTAGGAGCTCATCGAGTGAGGACGAGGCTCTTCTCAGACCATAGTCTTCTATAGCTTCACCACCTGACTGCATGAGGACGACAACTGCGCCGGCAAAAGCCTGATCCATGAGAATAGCTGCAATTATTGCGAGCATGGCAACAATGTCGGCGGCAAATTGGCCGCGGAGCATCCCGCGCAGTGTGCCCCAAACGATTGGAGCTCCACCAATGACAAGCGTGGCGTACCAAACCCAGCGCGCCAGAGCGGGTTCAGCCAGAGCAAATTCAAGCACTGTTCCCGCTAGGAGCCCAGCAATTGCAAAGACAGGAATAGGATACCTGCGGGCCACGGAAGCTACTGTACGCAGGGGACTCCTCCGTCGCTGCTTGACGCGATTTTCTGAAAGAGGTGCTTTGGCTGTTGACAGGTCTTGATTGGCGGTTAATCGCGTTCGATTCATTCCTCTTTTCGCCTCCGCAGCATCATGAAAGATACGCTGCACACCTTATTTATTGAAGGAGTACGATTATCAATCTTGAGAACTTGAGACGACCTCTATCGGAAAAGCATCTGCAATCAATATCCAGATTGAGTCTGACAAATCGAAAAGGTAGAACAAAACAGAGCGCACATTACAGCGTCTCGTTCCTAATCTTGCCGAGGTAGTCTGCTTCAGGCAGTTGCATGACGACGAAAATCCTGCCCCCCTCGATCTAGCACAAGACTTCCACAATTAGAGCAGATCGGCAAATCTTAGTTTCTTGGCGATTTCTTCAGATGATTATACTGGGTAAGGATTCTTTCAGACCACTGAAACGATCTTCAATATTGAGAGCTTATCGAAGAGCTTGTAAATTGAATGGTACAGCAATTAGCCAATTCATCGGCGACTAAGTGCGCGACTCAAGGTGCATTCGCGATTTCAATTACCCCGCCCGCCACCATGAGTGAAGAGCCTACGAGCAGCCCCCACATGGTTGGGAAGGCGACTAACGCTGCGATGAGTACGAGCGCTGACCCCGTCATCGCGGCTCTTTCATTTCGCGACTTCATTTCCCATAACCCGATTGCTCCAAGCACGATTACCAGGGCTGAGAACGAAAGCCATGCGCCACCGACCCATCCAGAGAGCATTCCGGACGAGTAATAGCTTCCCATCGCCCCGCGGTAGAATCCATTCATCATTGCGCCCATCATTCCGCCTCCATAGAATCCTAGACCCGGATCGTAGAAGAAGGCGAACATGATCGACGTCCAGATCGTAATTGCGACCTGAATCGCAAAACCTGTCAGTGCAAGACCGAATGCAATCCCTCTAGAGGAAACATTGGCACCTTTTTCAACCTGCAATTCTCTAACAGACGTCCTGCTCACGGCTTCAACTGTCATGTAATTTGAGGCCTCCTTAAGGCGACTACATCTCAGTGAAGAGACTTTCGGGTATAAAATCCCCAGATACAATTCTCAATGTTGATAATGTCAGAGAATGCTGAGGTGACAGACTAGGCAGATTCGCCCAGTAAGATAGAATTCAAGTCGGCTGATTCTTAAATTTGATAATCGTCTCCATTTCTTATAAAGGGCAAATTTCAAAGCCGTAAGCTTGATGTCGAATCCAAAGGAAGTACTCCAAGCGGCGGAGCAGCAAAAAGTCCTTCTGGTTTGTGGGCCTTATTTCTTTCTGCAATGTTATCAAAAACTCAAATCGCGAATCGCTTTTATTTCCGTAAATTCGTCGTTGATTGCGCCTATCTGTCGCTGCTCTGGCCGTTCGGAGAGGATCAAGGAAAGCGTCCGTAGACCTTCGACCTTCCGATTTGTCAATGAGTCAGCATAACTCGAGGCGTTTGGATAGATTCTATGATTTCAATTCCTATTCCCTTTCGAATTCTGAGGTCATTGAAAGTGAATCGACGCATTACAGCTTTTTTGGCTGTCATGGTGATTATCTTGGGCCTGCTCTCGTCTACATTGTTTGCGAATGTGTACATTTCATCCACGCTCTTGCCTTCATACGCCCAGTCTTCATTCACCAATATAACATCGTATAGAGTCGATGGATCGCCAAACTACACGTCGCCGGGAAGTGAATCATTTTGGAACGTTATCAACTGGACAAGCGTACCTCTGGCCGCTTCTGTTTCTCCAGGCGGAGGACACACTCCCAATCTGCTCGTCAAATCCGCAAACGACGGGTTCTATATCTATATGCTATTGCGATGGAATGATACCAGCGGCCCTTCATTTGCTTCTAACAGTGAAATGTACACAGCACCAAACGGGACATTGCTCCCACTGCCCCCTGGCCCCGCCGCAAACATTACCCAACTATTTTATAACTCGACGTACTACTACCCAGATAGAGCAGCCATACTCTGGTTCATTGCCAACCAATCCGAAAGAAAGCAATCCCCCGCAATGCAACTGGGCACCAACGGAGCCATCACAGGCGGTGCTGCTGAAATCTGGCACTGGCAATCAAACCCCACTGACAACAATCCAAATGACACAGGCTTTCCCGGTGGTTACACCGACACGGCAGGTAATCCAATCTATCCACCCGAAAATCTGTCGTTTGCAGAAGATGACTACACAAACACCACTGGCTTCTTCATTATAGCCGGGAGTTTTGGCGCGAATGCCTCCAATCTTGTGCCAAACGCTGATCCGTTTGATATTCACGTAGGGAGCTACTACTCTTTCGCTAACAAGACTTGGACCGTCGAGATGGTAAGAAGTTTTACTACTTCTGATGCTCCACAATACAGGGTTCAGCTCAAGACCGGTTCATCTTATTTCATGGCAATGGCCGTCTGGCAGGGAAAACTCGGCGAGTCGGCTGAGTTCAAATCCGTCTCACAGTGGTACAATATCACTATCAGTTCTCTCGCTCCGCCTTCTTCACCTTCACCCTCTCCTGTCATACCGAATCCCGCTGGTAGTGTGACCATAGAGCTCGCGATCATTGTTGCAGTCAGTGCGTTGATTGTGGGAATTGTAATCGGGACTGTGGTCAGGCCCTCTGCGAGCAAAAAGTAAGAGTTGACTGGTATTTTGGCGGAAGACGAAAAGAAGGCCCAGACGAGCCAGCAGCCAAGAAGCAATCCGGAAGGAACCGACGAGGAAAGAAGAGGCTTCCTCAAGGTGGCGGTAACGGTATCAGCGCTTCTCGCCGTGGGAGGCACCGCGGCTGTATCAAAGTCGATTACGGAACGCGTCGGGGCAACAGGTACCACTTCAAATGTCAAAACTTTCCCGAAAATCAAGGTCGCGAGCTTGAGCGATCTTCAGGTTAACAAGCCGGTTGTTTTCAACTACCCTTTGGATAACGAGCCAAACATCCTTGTCAAGTTAGGGCAGAAGGCTACCGGAGGCGTAGGGCCTGACGCTGACATCGTGGCGTTCAGCCTGATTTGTCAACACTTGGGATGTATCTATTCCTATCAGGCTCCAGGCACGACCCCTCCGTGCAACCCAGTCTACAAGGCCCCCGGGCCGCAGGGATACTGCTGCTGCCACGGGTCTGTCTATGATTTCGCAGACGGTGCAAAGGTAGTTAGTGGCCCTTCACCCCGACCTCAGCCACAGGTCATCTTGAACGTCGATACGAGTGGAGATATCTTCGCAGTGGGTATGTCACCACCGGCAATTTTCGGACACAACACTGGGTCAACAGACGTCACCTCGGATCTTCAGGGCGGAAACATTGTGAGTTGAGATTTTGTGATTGGTTGAAACGCAAGAAAGCGAAGACAAAGGGAACCTGGTTCGGCTCGTAAGGTGGTTTGACTCAAGGCTAGGGCTTTCCTACGAGATGCTGAGGCCGGCGCCCCAGTACTCGGTCAACCCCTTCTACTGGCTCGGGGCCCTGACCGTTGTAGCTTTCGTTATCCAGGGAGTCACGGGGATCATAATGATGCTCTACTACATCCCCTCTCCGACGCAGGCCTACTCGACTACGCAATACATTTTCCAGAACGTTTCTTACGGCAGATTCCTCGAGACCGTCCATCTTTACACGGCATACGCCATGATCATGCTCGCATTCATGCACATGATGCGAAACTACTTCGTATCCACGCACAAGAAGCCCAAAGAGATAATGTGGCTAGTTGGAATGGGGATGGGCTTTGTCACCCTAGGCTTCGGATTCACCGGATATCTGCTTCCCTGGACCGTGGTCTCAAAGTCTGCGACAGACGTCGGAATCGGGATGATCGATGCGCTCCCGCCACCAGTCTCCTCGCTCATAAGTTTTCTAGTCGTGGGAGCGGGTGGAGATGCGACAGAACTGCTTCGGTTTTACGACCTGCACGTCGTCGTTCTCCCGGCCGTGCTACTCGTGCTTTTGGCGGTTAAGATGTACATGCTTGAAACTCACGGCGTCTCCGAACCGGTGACTGGAAGAGAGCCACTTCCCGAGAACAAGACAAGGCTTGTTCCGATCTTCCCTGATATGTCGCTATACTTGCTTGAACTCGCCGCACTCTTCGGTGCAGGCATGCTCCTGATATCCGCGCTTGTCCCACTCAACCTGCCTCCGCAGTACACGCCGGAGCTTGCCGCGCAGACAGCGGCCCAGCCTGATTGGTACTTTCTCTGGATATACCAAATTCTGAAGATATCTATCTTCGAGCAGAGCGGGCCACTAGGGCAGGCGGCGCTTACAGTCGCTCTTTCGGTCGTCACTTTGATTTTCATACTCCTGATCATCTTACCATTCATAGACCGTGGCCCAACTAGGAGAATTTCGAAGAGGCCGAGATTTGTGACCGTTGGGGCAATCTTCGTGGCAGAGCTTGTCGTCCTTGCAATCTGGGGATACCTTACGCCGGGGCAAACAATACCAGTCGAACAGGCGGCTCTCGTGCTTGGCGGCATTGCCCTAGTTATCGCGGCGCTCTCGCTCGGATTGTATCGCCTGATCTTCCCAAGAGCCGCCGCTCCAAAGGTTTCGGCGAAACCATCGATCAGGACTGCTCAACTCTGGAACGGAATCAGCTTTGCCGCGCTCTGCGGTCTCGGAGCTCTCGCCATAGGCGCATCGGTGGATGCTTCAGTGAAACTGGTTCTTGGAGGCGTCAGCATGCCTCTTGTTGAGTACCTGGTGATCTCGATACTTGGTCTGGGTCTGATCCTGATAGGGACGGCCTATCTGCTGTACCGCTCTGACCTCGGAAGTGGTCAAATCAAGCGGAGAGTCGGCGCGTTTGAAATCGGCTGGAGTGAAGAGTGATGAATCAAGCGAACAGGATGATCTCACTTCTCCTTGTGCTTCAGGTCTTCTCCACCGGCTTCCTGTGGACGCTTGACGCCCTAAACCAAGTGAGCGAAGGCATCTTTGCTCTGTTTGTGGCGGTAGACTTGCTTGCGTTCGCGATGGTCTCATACATCTACCGCGCCGAGAAACTCCGCGCGTCACCAAGTAGGGCATGGGTTCTAGTGGGGTGCATCATCCTAATCGCGATTGTTTTTGCAAGCCTCGCCATCCACTGATTTCTCTATCCTGGGCGAAGGGGAATATCAAAACGCACTCTCCTCCGACTACACATACGTACGGTCGCGCTTAGGCAGAAAGGCATGGGCTCGAACCGCTAATCTTCACTGGAAATACGTTTCCGCTTTCATCCACGCGCAGCTGTATCGCGGGTAGAGGGAGAGAAGCAGGGCCACGCAACACGCTTCCATTCTGATCAAAGAGCGAACCATGGCAGGGGCAGAATATCTCTGTTGACCCAGGATCGTAATTACACTGGCAGCAAACGTGTGTACACAGCATACTGAGCGCGCTCAGCGTTCCATCAGCCTTTTTCAGGAGTATGCCAGGATATCCCTGGGCCGGATACTCGAAGTATACCGGCGACCCTACCGTAAGATCCTTAACGTTCGCTATCGCGCCCGAAGGCAGGTTACTGTTCGTCGTCGTGCTCGGGTTTCCCGATAGCTGATTTGACCCCGAGATTGCATCAAGAGCGGCCAGCACGCCGGTGAGCGCGAGCAATCCCGCTATTATCCCCATTATCTGAATGAAGTCGCGTCTCGAGCTCTTTGGGGCCATGTCAAAGTAGGTCAACCTCTTTTTCACTACTAGAATGCGAGAGTATTTTCGCGCAGAGAGCACTAGCACTATCACCACTACCTGCGCTGCGAGCAGCGCGTCGAACGCCCAGAGTCCAAAGAGATACGAAACGAAATACTGGGTCGTCATCTTATACTGCGGAGCGGTCAAGATGTCCCCGAGCTGCAAGGCGAGTGTCAGTATTGCCCAGAGAGCGGAAACGATTAGGATTCTTCGAAAGGAAAGGAAGCTGGCAATGGCAAGGCAGATGTCGATCGCGCATATGGCTATCAATCCGTAAGCGTGAGAAACGGCGAGTAGCCAAAGCGAAAGATCAGTAGAAAGGAGGTAGATTCCAAACACAGCTGAGGCAACAAAGGCAATGCCGATCAGACGTTGGAAAGTTCTTAGGGATTCCCTTGCTTCAACCTTGGATACGCCGGAGGCTGTGGTCGCAGGCTTTTTCGTTGTCTCTGGCTGCTTCTTCTTGCTGCTCCCTCTGGACATCAGGCATCGCGCTCTTTTGTTTTCTTCTTTCTTGACTTTGAGTGTGACTAGACGATTACAGCGAACCGCGCCCCTCTGCGAACAATCTCAAATGCTGAAAGAGCGAAATCCAAGGCGGAAAATACTCGTTCAACAGTGGAGGAGCATTAGACCTGAAAAAGGAGGCTAATAGGCATTTATACGAAACCGTCACCTTTCTTCCACTCTTATCATGGGGAACATGCCTTTCAAGGTGAGAAGATTCCTCGAGAGGTCGTACTTCAGAACCCGTTCGCAACATCAGAATGGCCTGACTAGACCGATTCCCGAGACCTCGCCGCAATTCACGAATTTGGAGAACAGGACGTCCAATATTGCATGCGGACAATATCCAGAGTAAGAAACTGTGCGAAAGCATTCTCAAACTTGAGAAAAGTCTATTACAATTAAATAGTGAATTGAGGCTGAAATAGCCAAGCGTATTCCATGCCTACAACATCATCGTCATCAAAGCAAGATTCAGTCAGTAGGGTGATGACGAGAAAGGTCCTCACCCTCACCCCAAAAAGGAGAACGATAGATGCCCTGAACATGATGATCGCCCACGACATCGGATCGGTGGTCATAGCCCAGCGCGGACAAGTGCTCGGCATCATAACTGAAAGAGATATCGTACGGAAGATTACGAAAAGCTTCGATTATCTGAATAGGCCTCTTGAGGAAACAGGCACGAAACCCGTCGTTAGCGTAAGCCCAGCAACACCAATTTGGAAGGCGTTCGAACTGATGCTGAGGAAGAAGATTAGAAGACTCCCCGTGATGAATTCAGGAAACAAGCTTGAAGGAATTGTCACAGAACGAGACCTGTTCAAGTGGGTTGTAAAGATTGCTTACGAGCCAAACATCCCAGATGACATCAAGAGCTTGATTCTCCAGAGAAGTTAGAGCAAGTTGGTTAGTCGCAAACTACTGTCCGCATCTGTATCTTCTTCATCGACTAGGTTGCTGACCCTCTGATTCCTTGAACATAGCTCGTTCGGAAAAGTCACAAATCAAGCAGTACAAAAGCAACCTTCAGAAAGAACTTGACTCGGCGGAACTCTACAGCACTCTCTCGGGGCTCGAGAGGGATCCCAAACTCTCAATGTTGTATCGGAGGATTTCAGAAACCGAAAAGCGCCATGCCGAAGTCTGGGCGAAAAAATTGCGTGATGGAGGTGTCAGCCCACCAAAGCATCACCCTTCTTGGCGCGCAAGAATGCTCGGCTACCTCGCAAAACGGCTGGGCGCAAACTTTGTTCTACCTAGCATTCAATCGCTGGAAAAGGCCGACCAATCAAATTACTCAAAGATAACACCGTTTGGACGTGCGACCAGCAAACAGCAACCGATTTCAGACAAAGAGATGGCCAAAATGGCGGCCGATGAGAATTCTCATTCAAGATTGCTTGCTCAGATTACGGGCATCGGGGGAGGCGTCGAGGGAGGAGTCCTTGCCAGGATCGAAGGCAGACACAGGTCTGTAGGAGGCAATGCACTCAGGGCCGCTGTTCTCGGAGCAAATGACGGCCTGGTTTCAAACCTGAGTCTTGTAATGGGCGTCGCTGGCGCCGCATTGTCTGGCTCTGCTATTCTGATAAGCGGATTTGCTGGGCTAATTGCTGGAGCATCATCCATGGCGCTAGGGGAGTGGCTGTCCGTCCGGAGCTCAAGGGAGTTGTATCAGCACGAGATTGCAACGGAGAAATCAGAGCTCGAGGCAGCTCCGGAGGAAGAACGCGAAGAGCTGTCGCTGATCTATCAGTCCAAGGGGCTAGATGAGACAAGTTCCCGCGAACTTGCAGGCCGTATAATCAAGAACGAAAAGGAAGCACTTGATACCCTTGCGCGGGAGGAACTGGGAATCGAGCCACAGACGCTTGGAGGGTCTGCTCTTGAGGCTGCCCTAACCTCATTTATGCTTTTCACAGTTGGGGCCATAATTCCTGTCATCCCTTTCCTTTTTGCCTCTGGCCTGTTGTCAGTCATTGCGAGCGTGGTAGTCAGCGCAATCAGTTTATTCGCAATCGGCGCCGGGATAACCCTCTTCACAGGGAAATCCGTTGCCTACTCGGGTGGCAGGCAGGTTGTGTTTGGTTTGGCGGCTGCGGCATTCACCTTTCTGGTCGGGCATCTTTTCGGGGCTTTAATATGAGTAAGCATAACTTCGGGCGAGATGATATTCGAACATTAGATTACAATATTCAACTTCCGAAAGGATCCTTTCAATATACCTAAGTAGTCTGAATGAGAGGGTCGTGTAAGGTATGGGGGAAAGTCAAGTTACGGAAAAGACCCCTCAATCAAAGTTCCCACCGACGAAGATTCTTGCGCCCATCGACGGTTCAGACAATTCAAAGAGGGCGCAAGCGGTTGCAGTGAGATTCGCTAAGGATTATGGCGCGGAGCTATTAATTTTGAACGTAATCCAAATTCCAACTTATCTTTTGTCAAGCACTAGCATTGGCAACACGCCCGCAATATGCTTCGAAGATCTTTTTGAGAAGAGCGAAAATGACGCAAGGGCGATGATTGATGCTGAGAAGGCTACTGCAGAAAGAAAGGGAGCCCCCAAGGTCAGGGGGGAAGTTCTTCGTTCTAAATCCTCCGTTGTCTATGAGATTACAAATTACGCTCAGCTTAAGGGAATCGATCTAATTGTAATTGGCACGAGAGGACTAGGAGGTTTCAAGCGGATGGTTATGGGCAGCGTGTCGAGCGGCGTTGTAACACATGCGAGCTGTAACGTTATGATAGTGAAGTGACCTGAGACGGGCCGTGCTTAGTTTCTGTCACGCTCGCCTCTTATCTGTCGAGGCATTTTCGTGTAAGAGAGACGCCGTACATTGCGATTACACGAAACCTCACTCTCAGATTTGAGAATCATGTGCTTGCCTTAAGTATCTGAATTTTTACCGAGTGCTCTTGGCCACTGGCCGGTCCAGGGGTTAGCAGAGTTGAAGCCGCGCGATAACTATTTGTTCCTGCTGACAGCTTTCGATCTTTCAGTGCCTCCCGCAGATGCGGATAACATCCCAGCAGGTGATCAATTCGTTGGTCAACGCGCTGGCGGATGAGTACTCGAGAAAGATTCTTTTGAAAACCATCGACCACTCATATTCAGTTGAAGAGCTGAGCCGCAGTGAAAATGTTCCTATAAGCACGGCATACCGCAGGGTCAACGAACTAAAGGACGCAGGCTTGCTAACTGTCGAAAAGACAATACTCACAAACGACGGAAAGAAATTCGAAATGTACCGCAGCGCATTCAGGTCCATACACATTGACTTACGAGGCTCGGAAATAGTGATCGATGCTGACCTGAACGAAGACGTTGCTACTCGTTTATCCAGACTGTGGGCTGCAATGAGAGCGTGATTACACAAATTCTTGGTACTCGAATCAATTGATTTTCTAAGGGCGTTCCAGATAGCAATAGTTGTCCTAGGCATCATCATGGTGTACTTTGCGACGAAGGGGTATAGAAAGACGAAGAGTAGGTCCTTGCTCTACCTGGGCCTCGGATTCCTTATAGTCACGGTCGGAGCAGTTGGAGCCGGGATATTGTTCGAAGTCCTAAGTTTCGATCTTGTGACTGTTGAAGCTATACAAGCCGCCACTCTGGTCGTTGGCTTTTTACTGATTTTATACTCCATTGTCGGAAAGAGAGACTGAAGAAAATTATCGAGATCCTAGTTCGCCAGGTCGAACAGCTTCTCCGAAATCCCGGTAATCCGGAAGTATCTGTCCCGCCCGTACTCTTCGATTATTTTCTTAGCTTTGCCCATGGATTCGCTCTCGCTGTCAGAGGGCCAGAACTGGAACACAAGATTTTCCTCGCTTGCGTTGTGCGATTCCAAAGTGTCTGCGTATAGCATCGTCCTCTTTCTCGTGGTATCGAGGTCTCCCTCGGCGGTTCTCACTTTAATCTGCTCTCCAATCATTTCAATCAACTTGTGGTCCGCTTCAAGCCTCGAAAGCACCTTGACTAGGTTCTCATCTTTGCTCGTTTCGAAGATTCCTTTCAGCCTTGGAAATACCACCTCGTCTTCGATCCTCGCGTGGCAGTTCCTCACAAAATCCTCGAGCTCGTAGATCGAATCGGCGCTTTTCTCTCTGACCAGGCGTAGGTATACGCGTAGTGATGCATGCTCTACCATCATGAGTTCGACGATGTTCAAAGTTCTTGTTGATTGACTCCCTCTGAAGTCCTCTAACCTGAGTTTCTAAGAACTATTGTATCATCAGATTGTTTGCATAGTCAACAATTTGGCTCTTTGGGATTTCTGTTCCGTCCATCGCGAGAAATGCGCCGCAATCTGAGCATTGCTGGATCATGACCTTGAGCCGATTGCCATACATGTCATTGACGAAGTACGACCTGAAATCGCTGACCTCGAGATGCCTGCAACTTGGCCTGCTTCCTTTCTGGCCAAGTCTTCTCGCCGACGCTGCGCCGCCTGATGCAAGCGGAAACACGACTTCCTGCTCTTCAATGTGATGGTTTTCAAGAAAGAAAAGGAATTCTCGAATCTCATTTCTCGTAGAGCCGGACCTCTCGTTTTTCCTCTGTAGCTCGGGTAAAACATCATTGAAAAAATGAGCGATCCTGCGGTGTTCCTGCAAGATTCTGACTGACTCGCTCGATTTTTTCCTTGCATTCTTCATTATCGCACGGGCAAGTATGGCTTCCTCTTCGACGGCGTGCCTCAGGATTTCTGTTTTCAGGACAGAAAGCAGACTCAGTGCGACCGGCATGTTTCCAGCATCGACAGCGCGGCGGATCCTCTCGAACTTGGTTCTGAACTCGACGTGCTCTTCGACCAGCGTTTGGATCACGTACTCAATGGGCTCCTTGTAATCTAGCCTGTAACTCATAGCGCGAGACTTCCTTTGGATGAATAATATATTCTCAGGCCACGGAAATAGAAGTTAGCCCGAAGAATTGTGGGATTAAAGAGATGGGCACACGTTGAATTCGAGTGCGCGCGGGCGATATTCGACTCTCACTTTATACGTTCGTTTCTTACGCGTTCTTGAGACGTGATTGAAAAGTGTACAAAAAAGGAAAGAAGGTCGAGGCACCTGTTGGAACAGGCTGTGACTTTCACGGATACGGGGAGGAGATAAGGCGCCAGCTCGAGTCTCGAATTCCCAGAAAGAAGGGAGTGAAGATCCTTGACGTAGGAACCGGTTTTGGAATCAATGTAGAATTCTTGGCACGCCTCTTGCCGCTGGGGGAGAAGAAAATTTGGTCGGTAGATCCATCGGAAGAGGTTCTAGATAATGCAAAAAAGAAGATTCAAGAAAGCATCCCAGAGTTGGCCGCCGATATTGAATTCGTCCATGGATCAGCGGATAAGATTTCGTTCGAGGACGGTTTCTTTGACGCTGTCATCAACGTCATGGTATTACACCACATCGAACATCTGGAGGAGTCTCTAAGAGAAATGACTCGAGTCACAAAGAGTGGAGGCAAATGCATCCTGATTGATTACGCGCCGGAAGCACACAAGCTGGAGTGGACGAATCCGCATTACGAATCTGACTTTTTCAAACCTGAAGGAGTCAAGTCGTGTTTGACAAAATTAGGCATGGCAGCAAAACTCGAGACCTTCGGCTTATGGTATCTGATAGAAGCAACCAAGTGACTGAATACTGGTCGCATAACTTGGCTGCTCGAGTGGTTTGCTAATCTCCCCCGCTTGATTTTTTGTTTTCCTTCTTCGCGTCTTTCTCTCCTTTGCTGCTGATTCCGCTTTCGAGCCAGACAGGGAATGTCGGAGGCGTAGCCCCACTCCTAATATCTTCGGCCAAGTCTGCCATCTGCATTTTTCTGTAGAATGGGTAAGTATCTGCACCCTTCGCAACTAGCCTAGTGTGTATTCGTTCAGCGTACCTCATGATCGGTGTCAGCAGGGCGTGGAAGAAGTGGGTGAACGGCGCAGTGATGAACAAAGCACCAATGAATCCTAGATGGATCAGGTAGTTAATATCTGCAAAAGGATCAGTCGAGAAACGAGATACCTCGGTTGCAAAACCTGTGATTGTCGCAAGGTAGAGGAATGCCAGAAAGAAGAGATCTCCCTTGTAGTTCTTTCGGAACTTCTCAACGGCGGCATACCTTAGCACCACAGCGGCAATCCCAATGAGCAGCACTACGCCGCCGATGTTTCCAATGATATTTCCAAAATTCTCCAATGAGCCAGGCGAAGGCAGGGTACCGTTACGGAAGAAAATGTCGTCCCAAACCGTTGCAAATGCCAGTCCTAGAAAACCCCAAAAGATCATTAAATGAATTATCTTTCGGCTCTTTGAATCCGTAAGGACGTTTCTCTGTATCAGCACTCTGTTTCCGAGTTCGGAAAAGAACAGTCCAACGAGACCGGAAGATCCAATATACTTCTTCGCATCGCGAATCAAGCCAGAGGGAAGAACTCTGATCCATCGCCTCAGTTTGTATACAACGCCCAAAGCGATGATAAGGACGGTCACCGCAGCAGCGACGTCGACCCACAAGACAGGAAAAATCGAGTTGAATTGTACGACCATTTCTGAGATACAGTCACACCACTATTCTTTACCAGACGTAGGCAACCTTGGGTTTGGTCCGAGCTTCGGGTCTCAGGGCAAATACAGTTCGACCGTCCGCCTTGGCCTGCTTGAGATACTTTGCAGCTGGACTGTTGGGATCCTCGATGTTTCCGAAAATTCTGCATTCTGCGGGACAGGCGAGTACGCATGCTGGCGTGGCGTCCCTGTCGACGCCGGGGATCATACCCTTTTCCTTCGCCATGTCCATCCTGTGAGAACAGAAAGTGCACTTTTGGGCTGCTCCAAATCTGTGCTTCCGTTTGGCCATCATGTCAAGCGGAGTTTCGCCTTTGCCGTAGAGAGGAGTTTCCTCTTCCCAGATGCTTATTGCGTTGTAAGGACATGCCGTCAAGCAAGCCCTGCTTCCGGCGCACTTGTCCTCGTTTATCAGAACGATTCCGTCTCCTCTCTTGGAGATTGCTTTCACCGGGCACGATTTCATACAAGGAGGGTCTTCGCAGTGCATGCAAAGCGTGGGCAAGAAAGAAAGCCTGGCCTTGGGGAATTTTCCCACCTCGGTTTGAACAACTGGCGCCCACCAGATTTCTGATGGAGTTGCGTTCTCAATCTTGCAAGCGACGGAGCAAGCATCACAGCCTACGCATTTCGCAAGATCAACAATCATGGATAGCTTCATTTTGATTTCGGCTCATTGCTCTCCTTGTTGTTCGCACAGGAAAGATTTGATTCCTTCAACATGAAGGTGCACCTTGTAACTCCAACAAACGTTCCAATTACCATTCGCCCTAGCACATGTCGGGTCGGATACACGTAAGCTAGTTTGGATACAGTCATGAGCGATTTTGAACTCCGTGCTTACTGTAGATGATTATAAGATTATGCGCGGGGAACGTGGGTGACGGGAAATCGCCCACTTTGAAATAAAAGGGGTACGATTTCCTCGAGTTTGGATTCGCGTCAGTCGCGGGCAAGAGAAAGACGCCCACTAGTTTAGAAAAGAAAGACATGCCTAACTTGTCGGAAATGTGAGCTGAGCACAGCGCATTAGAAATCAGTAGCTGCCGTTCTTGTACCCACCAATTCTAATATAGCGGGCGCATCAGGTAATCTGAGAACCTGGTTTTGGAAGAAAGACTGGGAAACGTCGTGAGCCTCGGAGTCACAAAAATTAGAAAAGGACATCAGGCGACAGAGAGGCTTGATGAGCTCGCGACAGAGGAACCTATGGAAATTCGCGTCTTGACATATCAAGACGGTCAGTGGTCAAAACACCAGGTCGCTGTTGCCATGCGGACACCGGGTCACGATTTCGAGCTTTCCGCAGGTTTTCTTTTGTCGGAGGGAGTAGTAAAGAATCGGCGCGACATTATGAAGATTTCTTACTGCACAGATCCGGGTGAGGTTCAGCAATACAACATTGTCAACGTCTATCTGGCTGAGAATGTGCAATTTGACGAAGAACGTTTGAGCAGGCACGTGTACACTACATCGAGTTGCGGTATTTGCGGGAAAGGAGCCTTGGATCAAGTACGAACGTTATGCGACACGATAGTCACTGCCAGAGTCAAAATCTCGGATCTATTGATAACTTCACTACCCTCGAAGATGAGACCATCGCAGAGCATATTCAGCAGGACCGGTGGCTTGCACGCCTCAGCACTTTTTGACCTGGCAGGCAATCTTCTAGTTCTCAGGGAGGACGTCGGGCGACATAACGCCCTAGACAAGCTCATTGGATCGCTCTTATTATCGGGGCGTTTACCAGCCTCGGAGTCGATACTGCTTCTGAGTGGTCGGGCCGGATTCGAGTTGATTCAAAAAGCTGCTATTGCTGGAATACCTATTGTGTGTTCGGTGGGCGGTCCAACAAATCTTGCTGTGGATCTCGCAAGAGAGTACGGAATAACATTGGTCGGATTTCTAAGGCAGGACGGCTTCAATCTCTACTCGGCGGGCGAGAGGATTAGTGTTTCCCAAGATGCTCGCGAGGTCGACTAGGTAGAAGACTACCAGCTGATGCGTCTACTAACTAATCATGCGATGACGGGAGAACTCTCATTTTCCAAGCTTATGGTTGCGAAGTAAAAACTAAAATAAGCAGAAGCAGTTCTCGGGGTTTCGTCTCGCCGTGGAAGTAACAGAACAGACGCATAGTTCTATCGTTCAATCTCATATGAAGACTGTGGGAACTGGGAAGGTACGCTCAGCTTGCAGTCTGTGTCAGAATTTTTGCGGCCTCATTGCTTACGTCGAAGACGGGAGAATAGTCAAGTTAGAAGGTGATCCTGGCAACCCCAGAAACCATGGCCACCTCTGCGCGAAAGGCCTCTCGGGGTTCATGAACGCGTACTCTCCAAAGCGAGTCCCCAAACCTCTGATCAGAACTAACCCAGAAAAAAAACTTGGTGTCGACCCAAAATGGAAGGAGATATCTTGGGAGGAAGCAATTGACCTAGTAACCGACAAACTGAAGAAAGCAAAAGACCGAGGGGAAGCAGAATTAGGGCACAAGTTGTCCGGCAGGCCATCCAACAATCTGTCGGAAATGCATCCGTGGTCACAACGCATAATTTTCGACACATTCGACCACTGGTCTTCCTACAGTGGTATACAGATGTCCTGGCTTCAGGCGCTAGATGCTTACCAGTGCATTCTCAGTGCGGAATGCTACTGCGGCAACGCGGTGCATCCACCTTCATACCTAAACACTTCGACATTTGAGGTCACAGTCGACCCCGAGTACTCGAAATACGTTCTGCTCGTCGGAGCCCAGGCCGGTTCCATAATTAACTACGACACCATGAACGTCGCAAGGCACATCGCTGAGAACAGGCCCGGAGGGATCAAAGTAGTCTCTGTGGATCCAATGGCAGGATACGCCGGATCCAAAGCTGAAGAGTGGGTCCCGATTCGGCCAGGAACAGACGCTGCTTTCCTTCTTGCACTAATAAATCTCCTCGTCAACGAGCTTAAAATTTACGATGAAGAGTTTCTCAGAAACAAGACAAACGCTCCGTATCTCGTGAGGGAGGAGGACGGGCTGTATGCAAGAGACGTGACTTCACACAAGCCCCTTGTGTGGGATGCGGAGGCAAAGTGCCCCAAACCGTTTGACGCGACATCAAGCAAGAGTGTCGCGCTGGAAGGCAGCTACGTCGTAAATGGCGTTAGTTGCAAAACCGGATTCTCGCTTGTCAAAGAGCACCTCCTCAAGTACACCCCAGAGTATTCATCACAGATTACAAGTATTCCGGCCGATACGATAAGAAGAATTGCAGCAGAGATTGGAGACGCCGCTTGCATAGGACAGACGATTACGATCGATGGGAAAGAGTTTCCCTACAGGCCTGTTTCGGTAGCTTGGTACAGAGGGCTCAGCGCTCACAGACACTCTTACTTGGCTGGTCTAGCAGCAATCATGCTGCCAACGATTCTTGGGGCGATCCAGGTTCCAGGTGGCATCTGTGGACACCCTCCCAACCCCGAGTATGTCAGCCCAGACGGACTCATGGGAACAATCTCGCGCCACGGGCCGCCCTATCCAGCCAGAGAAGCTTCGAGGCCACAACGCGTCGATGCCTTTGAATTATTTCCAGTTTCCGTATATTCCCACCATCTCCTTCCTCTCGTTTTGAACAATCCGCAGAGGTTTGGAATAGACGTCAAGAGTTTTGTTTGGCCGGAGATAATGTTCATCTTCAGAGACAATCCTGTGAATAACACCTATTCTCCCCAGACAATTGTGGAGGGATTGAGCAAGATTCCTTTCATCGTTAGTCTGTGCGTGGATCTGGACGAGACCGCAAACTCACTTGCCGACGTCGTCCTTCCTGACCTTCACCATCTTGAAAAGCTGGGAGAGGGACTCTACATGCGGATCAACGAGCCGGGTTACTGGTACGGGGCAAAACCCGTTGTGAGACCACCCTTCGAGCCTCCCTGGGACCAGCTAGTTAACAACGGCCAGATTCTTTTGCTGATCGCAGAGAAGGCCAAGTTCTTGCCCGAGCTCTATCAGGTCATCAACAGGAACTGGAAGCTTGCAGGCACGCCCTATGAACTCAAGACCGACAGGAAGTACACATACGAGGAAATAATCGACAGTCGGCTGAAAACGTGGCTGGGGCAGGACAAAGGACTGGAGTGGCTCATGAGCGATGACGGAGGCCTGATTGTCTGGAAAGCCAAGCCCGAAGAGAAGTACAAGGGGGCTTCAAGGGAGGGAAGGTTGCACGTCTACTACGAGTTCATGCTCAGGGCAAAGGAAAGCCTGGACAAGACTGTCAAAGAGATCGGGCTTGATTGGTGGGACACGTCGGATTATCAGCCAATCCCAGACTGGAAGCCCTGTCCCGCGTATTCGAACAAGGACGATGAGTATAATCTCTACCTCATTAACTACAAAATACCGATAATGGCACACTCCTTCGGCAGGTTCAATCCCGTCCCGATGCAGTTGGTTCAAGCAAGGAGGCATCTGGACAGTGTCCTAATTCATCCTGAGACTGCGACAAGGTTGGGAATCCGAGAAGGTGATACTGTTCAGATAGAGGACAAGAAAGGAAGAAAGAAGCAGGTCAGCGTAGCGCACCTTACAGAAAGGATCCATCCAGAAGTCATAGCCTCGAGCCAGCACAGGCTGAAAAATGGTCTCAATTTTAACGAATTTGCCACGCTCGAAGAGGATACTATGGACTTTGTAAGCGCTGCAGTCGACGCGTGCATTCTCGTAAGAATTTCGAAGAAAGAGTGAAAGTGTCGGAGAGCAAATGCAAAGACAGAAAACTCGCTCGCGTCTTGTCTCTTGCCCTGATTTTCCTATCACAGGTTTGTACACCTTGATTTCACACACGAATAGCTTCCATTAGTGTCCAGGAGCTATAATACGGCCCTTTGCGATTTTAGAACAGGTAACACGATAGCTTGTTAAGCTCCTGGCAAGATGGATATGAGAAATTTATATTCTTCCCCCTAATGCAACCTTCTTTTATCAAAGTGAAATCAAGAAGATCAACGCAAAGTGCTCTGGGGGTTCAAGCGATACAAACATGATAAAGATCGAGAAGAGCATCTACGACAAGCCCGAACCTGAGGATGGCCAGAGGATACTCGTGATGCGACTTTGGCCGAGGGGTGTGTCAAAGGAGAGGGCGAAGATAGACTCGTGGATGAAGGAGTTGGGGACTGAGCGCGATCTCATCAAGAAGTGGAAGGGAGGAAAAGTCACTTGGCAGGAGTTTGAAAAGGAGTACAGGAAGAGCCTCAAGGATAAGAAGGAGATGCTCAAGGAACTGGCTGCAAGATCCACTGAGGGAGACATTACGCTGCTCTGCACGGACAAGGATCCGGCGCGATGTCACAGGTCGATTCTCGCAGATGAAATCAGGAAGTCCTTGAAGAAAAGTTGAAAGGACTATTTTTTTTCCCGTTCCAATTTTCTTTCTAGAATAGTTATTGCATTAGTAGAGCAGTGCTCTTCGCGTCGCAAGTTGCCGTGGCGACGACTACCAACCCGGATAATTCAGTTTCTTTCCCTCCCAAATCTTGGGGTCTCCCCACAATCCCAGTCGCCATGCGTTAAACTCGACAACCTGGGAGTGGTCAATGAAGAGGTTGACGTCCCTGCCGAAAGTTTTCAAGTACCATTTGAAAACAGGAGGGTCGGAGGCTTCGAACATCAGCTTCTCATAGCCGAACCTATCTACAAGTTTCTTGATCACGTCCTTCCTCCATTTGTTGGGTGGCAAGTCTTCGGTGAGGCCTTCTGATTCAATCATCAGCATATGAGCTCCCGCCTTCAGGTGCTTGTTCACTTCCTCAGAAAACTCTTCGAACGAGCGTAGTTTTGGTTTATAACCCGCGATATGCGTTCCAGCTCCTGCACCGATCATCATAGATATCTCGGGCTTTGGTTTCAACCCCTTGCGCTCGACCTGCTTTACAATCTCGATCTTGTCCTTTAGAGGTATAGGAGCAAGTCCACTTGACACCTCGATCACGTCAAACCCCAAAGATCTGCATTCGTCGATGTACTGATCGACAGCCCTCGCACCCTGCACGATGACACGCTCGACCATGCCTCCTGTTGAAACATACACGTCGTTTTCATGACAGTATTCGATGATGTCCTCGACCTTTGATCTGGCAAGCAACCTTTCCGAAGCCCCAGCGAACTTGTAACCGTCAAAGTAGTAGGACCAGTCATCGAGCAGATCTTGAAGATAGCCGAGGGTAACCGAAGTGTAGTAGGGGCCACGAATTTCAATTACACCAGTATTCCTGGGTTTTGGAGGGAGATCGAAGATCTCGAGGAAATCAAATGCTCTCTTTTCTGCACGCCTGCTCCTGACCACCTAAGCTGCGCCTTCTCTTTTTCTCGTCTGTTCATAGAGCAGGAGTACCCTATTTTGTTTTCTATCTTCTTCCTTCGATAGAGTCTATTTTGCAAGAGACATGGCAGGATTCTCTCCTTGGGCCTTGCCCCGAGAGGGCTTTCTTTTGCGTAAGATGCAATATGAGGAAGTAATCTGCAGCTCCGCCCAAAATCTTTCGGGAAATAGGATAACCACGACCTGCAATCAATCTACTTTGACTAGGGGGAAAAGTGATTTTCTATTCAGTTGAGCGAACTTTCGGTGGAGCTTGGGACGATAGGTGAACTAATCAAGAAACTCGTTGCAGAACACAGAGACTTCTCTTCCCAGACAGAGCGGCTGGATCGAAGCTTAAGGGAGTCCCAGACTTTTCATCAGTTAAGCGAAATTTTCACTCCGCTGAAGGAGGCGCTTATCGACCACATGCTCGTTGAGGAGACCGAAATCTTCCCTGAGGTGTCCGCGCGTGGTCTCTTCAGCGAAAGAGTAAGCGAGATAATGCAACAGCACTTGGACATCACGGCCGCACTCGACAGAATGAAATTCGCAATTCACGGAAAGAACCTGGGAGCCGCAGGGGAGGCTTTCAACGAGCTTTTGAGCGCCATGAAGATCCATTTTCCAGCCGAGGAAAGCGAAGTATTTTCACTCCTCAGCTGAGGGCGAATATCTCCTTCAAAGAGCTACCTTTGAATTGATTGAAGTATTCGGTCCAGCATTCAATCCATTCCACCATTCCGATAGCCTTGGTTCAGAGATGATGATGCTCTCGCAAATCGAAGAATCCAAGCTCGTAAATTCGGATTGAATGAACTTTAGATAACTGAAGGTCTCTTGGTTGCAGGCTATCGGAATAAGGGGCGAATTACCTTTCTCACTGGAGAATCTGATGTGCCAGTGGGGCCTCGGAGTTTGAATGCAAAACCTTCTCCTCTCGAGCCAAACTTCCTCATCCGATGGTACGTTATGCACATTCGTGGGCGAGATCATCGCTTCCCCCTCTCACAGAGGCGATCTCCTGCGGCGGCAACACAGACTTTATTTTGGGAACGGATGTATACCTCTGACTTGCATAATTCATAAACTGAGAAGGGGGGCCATTCAGCAAGAAATGTCTGAGACAATGACTCAAGAAATGAAATACTCTGGAGACCAGATTCTGAGGCAGAAGTTTGGGACGCCTGACATTCCTGTCCAATCGATACTTTCTAAAAGAGTTTCCAGATACCTAGAGTCCTTTGACTATTTCTTCATCGCGACGAGTAACAGGAAGGGGGAATGCGACGCCAGTTACAGGGAGTAGGGGAGATGCATCTCCCGCAATCAGAATCCTCGACGAAAAGAGTTTGATCTTCCCTCACTACATGGGAAGCGGATCGTTCAGAAGTCTTGGAAACATTCTTGAAAATCCGCATATCGGAATGCTCTTTATTGACCTCGGTAGCGGGGTCAGGACTCGGCTGAACGGAGCCGCTGAAATCAGCGACAATCCGGAATAGCTCAAGATGTTCCCAGGCGCAATTGAAATCGTGAAGGTCACGGTAAGCGAAGTGTACAAGCAAAATAGGCCCGTCAGCCAGTAAAAGGTTCCTTGGGCGTAGCTGCACTCCTAACGGGCCGGAATTGTACACCAGTTTGCAGTTCACTTGACTGGGGTCATTGCCAGTTTTACTAGTTAGAGAGTACCTGCCTACTTGCGATGGGTGAGATTGCATCCGCCTCCATTTCTTGTTGCAGATTAGGCTTTCCACGAAGAGGCGCGTAGTACTTCTCTGCAATATCTACGACCCTTTCGACGTTTTGAAGCATCTTATCCAGGCGCTCCTGTTCGGGGCTGGGCTCCGAGACTTCTCTAGCAAGACTCAAACATTTTCGCACATTTTCCTTGTTACCCCGAGCTATCTCTATCCTGGCGGCAATCTCATAGTCGGGTCGTGCAAACTGCCTCTCTCCCCTCGCCTTTGCCTCATTTCCACGAGCGATGAAAGTGTTAGTCTCCCCAATTCGAGGTATTTGACTTTCTGGATCGAGAAGAAGGAAATGTTGCATCGCGTGATAGAGATCTAGGTCTCCTCCGCAGAGTTGTTCCAATGACGAGGGCTCGGCTCTTCCCAAGCTTGTTTGTTGCACACTTTTACTCTTCATTCGGTGAAAGATTTGCATTCGAAATTCTCCCTACATGTCAATGAGTACCATCTTGACACGCACGCATAAGTTCAATCCCGAAAATTTTCGAGGGGCCAACCGGCTGAGCACGATCCGTTCTTCGGCTGCGAGAGCTTCCCTCCCCGAAAATTGGCAAAAAATGCGAAAATTGAGCCCAATCCTAAAAAATTCGGCGATTCCCTTTTGAGCGGGCCGACGAAAGTACCATACTGCTGACGCGGCTACAGACCTTACTAAGAGAGTCGGTAGCCAAGAATCAGTGAACGTGAGAAATGATCTAATGACAAACAATATTCCTTTTTACTGGAAAACAAGCTGCCACACGTGTCGCACGGCAAAGAAAGATTTGGAAAACAAGTCGGTCCCGATCGAACCAATAGACATCATAAAGAGCCCGCCTTCGGTCGAAATCCTTCGGACTCTAGTCGCCAAATACGGAATCAAGGGCATGATTCGTAAAAACAGCCGCGACTACAAGGATCTGGCGGTCGGGAAGATGAACCTTACCGAAGATAGAGTTGTAAAACTCTTGCACGCGCACCCAGACTTGGCATCGCGCCCAATCGTCGTGACGGCGACTGGAGTCTTCCTCTCAAAAGATCCTGAGCTTCAAAGACACCTGGAGAAGTAGCGGAAGAACGTAGCGATTGAAAGCAGGCCACAATTAGGGCGGCGTTATCTTTATCGCCTGCACGGGGCACACGGTCTCGCAGGCCATGCAGTATATGCAGTCCTGCTCCCTGACCATGTCCGTCTTGTCCGTTCTGTATGTGTTCCACTCCTCGCTCCCCTTCTCAATCTTGTGATCGTTACCCGTTCCAATCATGCCAGGATTCAGGGCCCATTCGTACACCGACGTCGGGCAAACGTCAAGGCAGCCGCCATCCGCGATGCAGCAGTCCCAATCAACCCCAACGGCCGTGCCGTGGATTCCGAGCTTTGTGGGGTAGGGCTTCCCTTCATTATCTGGCCTCTCAAATCCCATAGCCCTAACTGTATGACCTACGTGTTCACCGTTTACTGGGTACTCGTCGGGCTTGCTCAGAAAGTCTCTATCAATCGGCTTGGGTTTGAAATCAAGTTCGGAGAGGTCGACCATTTTCTTTTCTCAGCGGTTATACGAAAAATGGGAGATAATAAGAACTTTTCATGGAAAGCAAAAACGGTTAAATCCGTCCCCGATCGCTACTCGATATCGAGTGAACGAGCGAAAAATGGCTCGACCGAATCAGTCTGACCTGCAGAGCTTGGAAGATAGAATCCAGAATCTAAAGAACGCGCTCTCCCAAATTTCTGAAGAGCGTTGGCGCGCGACGCACTCGCGCGACCACAAGGGCATTATGAATGCAAGAATCAAAGCCTCAGAGAAGACACTTGAAAATTGCACCATGATTGCCTCCTACCTGGATAGCTTCAGTCCGCCCTTGTCACACGAAATTAGAACTGGCGAGCAGCACGCCAGGTCAACTCTGGAGCAGGTCAAACGCACGGGGGATATCAACGAACTCCACAGGTGGATTAAGATGCAGCTAATTCCTCAGGCAAGGTTATCCGAGCGGTTGGGCCACTTGGCTGCTTCGAGCATGTTAAAGGCCCGCGGCGGGGACCTGGACTTTCACAAGTGGTGGCGGCCTCGCTGATTAGGCCACTTCTGCTCCGTCTCTACACGGCGCTATCGATTTTTGTTGCAACTTGCGGCGAGACGTGAATGCATGCTGGATCTGAAGAGAGCGGATCCCCACTATATGAGAAAGCTCTTGCCCGACTCCCTCCACATATTTCCTTGTAATCGCAGACTCCGCACCGTCCTAGCATTTTCCTCTGTCTGATATCTTGGAGCGTCTGATTTTCCCTATAGACCCGGATCAGGCTGTCATTTTTCACGTTACCCAGCGAAATGGGCAGCAATCCTCCGGGATGGATCGTGCCGTCATGGGCAATGAAGATGATGCCGTCACCGTCAAGCGTCCCCACCGGTCTGAGCGTCGAAAGATCGTTTGGGTCTCCCTCGAGTTGAATCAATCGATTTCGCAGTTCAAGATAAGTGGTGGATTGCCAGTATGAGCCGTCGGATGCTCTTTGCTTTGCGACCCGTCTTATGAAGGGGGCCTCAACGGTTCTAATCGTAACGCCATAGTGTGAAGCATCGTACAGAAAATTGCAGGCGCTTTCATATTCGTGAGGTGTCAGGTCTTCAACACTTCCACCGCGGCCGACCCTGATTAGGAAAAATACCTCCCAGGTCTTTACCCCAAGTCCTTTGATCAGGCTGAAAATGCTCGGCAGCTCCCGCAGATTTCGCCTCATGACTGCGGTGTTTACCTGGAGGTTCAGCCCAGCCAATTGCGCATCTTTAATGGCCTCGATCGTCCTCTTGAAGGTGCCCGGTTCTCTTCTTATGGAATCATGTACTTCCTCGGTTGACCCGTCAAGACTGATGGAAACTGATGAAGCTCCGACGTGTTTCAATCTAGAGAGTGTCTTTTGGGTCAGGAGTTCAGATACCGCTGGAGATACGGCGAAATTTATGTCAAGCTCGGCGGCGTGGATCAGAAGTTCGAACAAGTCTTTCCTTTTCAGAGGGTCCCCTCCAGTGAAGATAATAGTTGGGTATGGCTTGCCGAAGAAAGTGACCTGCTCGATTAACTCTCGCCCTTCTTCTCTAGACAGTTCTCCCGGAAGTGGTTCGGTTATGGCAGATGCCCTGCAATGCACGCAGGACAGCGTGCATGCTCTGGTCGTCTCCCAGAAGATGAGTATGGGCTTGCAAGGGAATGGCACTTCTCGAGTCGACCTTATCTCCTACAGAATAGAATCGTCAGCTTATCAGCGTGGCATGTCTCCTGCGCAATTGGGTCGCTCCAGAAGTAAGACCACGCCGAAATGCTATCAGACAGAATAACTCCCTTGACAATCAAGAAGAACAAATCTTCCGACTATACATTGAGTTACATCGAATATCGATTGTCCCTAACGCGTTCGGGGTACTAAAAGGAGAGAGCGCGGGAAAGACGAGCGAGCTTAGTTTTATTACAATCGATACTACGGGCGAAGAGGCGGCTCGACCATGTAATTGAAGATGAGCGGCCACTCCCGCAATTCATACGATATCATGTTCTGTTGGACGTACGGGTCCTCCCCAGCGATTCTACGAGCCTCTTCTAAGGTGTCGGTATTCCAAAGAATCATCGCGCCCTTAGAGTCAGCGAATCTTCCAGCCATCAGGACCCTCCCCTGATCTCCGTATTTTCGTATGAACTGCAGATGCCTGCTCCTGATTTCACCCTGTGGAACAGATTTGTACGTTGTAATTTCACATACTATCATATTGGTCGTTAGATCGAGGAAACAGGGCAATGTACTAATCTTATACGAATTGCCATGCGTGTCGCCCGCACCAACCGGGCTCAGTATTTCATAACTTCATCTATCGCTCTGGAGATACGATTAGAATCAGGAAGATAATATTTCTCGAGTTTGCCAAGGGGAGGTGTGATGTCATAGCCCGTGACCCGCTTGATTGGTGCTTTTAGCGAAAGGAGTTGCGTGTCAGCAATCGAGGCCGCTATCTCCGAGCCAATCCCGCACATCTTCTGAGCTTCGTGGACTATGACTAGCCTGCCAGTCTTCTGAACAGATCTCTCAATCATCCTCATGTCCATCGGAGATATCGTTCGCAGGTCTATTACATCAGCGGAGAGGTTGTTAGTGGCCTCAAGCGAAGGGTATACCATGTAACCATATGTGACGACTGTGACGTCGTTTCCCTCTCTTAGTAGGTTGGCCGTCCCGAGTGGGATCTCATACTCCTCTTCCGGCACTTCTGACTTCGGTGTATCGTAGAGTCTCTTTGGTTCCATGAAGACAACAGGGTTGCCGTCTTTTGCCGAGGCAATAAGGAGCCCTTTCGCATTGTATGGGGTTGAAGGAACAACCACCTTGATTCCGGGAGTTGCAGCAAAGTATGTTTCCGGAGAATCGGAGTGATGCTCTAAACCGCTCGCTCCGCCACCAAATGGAAATCGAAGGATTCCACGGATGGGATATCTGCCTCGCGACCTGTTCCTCATCCTGGATACGTGAGTGATGATTTGGTCGAGTGTTGGAGGTGTGAAGCCGTCGAATTGAATCTCCGCTATTGGAAGGAGTCCGCCGATGGATAGTCCGACGAAAGCACCCGCTATGGCTAGCTCCGAAAGCGGACTATCAAAAACTCGCTCCTGACCAAACCTTTCTTGGAGTCCGCGAGTAACCTGGAATACTCCGCCGTTGAATCCGACGTCCTCTCCATAGATTACTGCGCCCTCGTCTAACTGCATTATCTGGTGAAGTGCGGAGTTGATCGAGTTTCGCATATTTAGCAACGGACCCCCTCTAGGAAGGTTGCGGTCAGCATCTGAAACGTCCGACTGCTTTTCTCCTGCTACAATTCCGAACGCTTCTTCGAGTTGCCTGCTCAACCTAGGGGTAATTCCAGAATACATGAACCTGAACATCGAAGTTGGGTCGGGTGCGGGTTTTGCCCTAAACAGCACAAGTGACTGACGCATCCTGTCTTGCGCTCGAAGGAGTACGTCCTCCTTGTACCTCTCTTCGACGAGCCCCTTTTCCACTAGGAAACGCTCGAGACGAGTGAGGGGGTCACGCGTCTTCCACTCCTCGACTTCCTCCTGGTTTCTCTTTTTTGCAGAGACGAGCTCTGCGGTAGTGTGCATCCTGAACCTGTAGGTTCGATACTCGATCAGCGTGGGCTTCTGGAGGATTCTGGCCCTCTGAGCCGCATACTTTACCGCTTCGTAGACCGCGAATGCATCGTCGCCGTCAACGAGTATGCCCTCGATTCCATAAGCGATAGCCTTCTGGGCGAATGTTGATGAGCCAGTCTCCTTCGCGTTCGGCGTTGAAATCGCGTACTGATTGTTTTGGACACCAACGACGAGCGGGACTCCCAGCGCTGAGGCAAGGTTGAGCCCCTCGTGAAAATCAGCCTTGGAAGTCCCTCCTTCGCCGGTGCTTGTGTACACGACAGCACCCGTCTTCCTGATTTTTTGCGCGTAAGCAAGCCCCGCGGCGTGAGGTATTTGCGTTGCAACAGAGATTGAAAAAGGAATCATGTGAACGTCCTCCGGCACCCGCATTCCGAACTCGTCGCCAGACAGATGCTGCAAGATCATTTCAGGCGGCATCCCCTTTGCGATCATCGCCGCATTATCCCTGTACATGGGCACGAGCCAGTCTTGCTTTGAAAGCGCAAAGACCGCTCCTACTTGCGCGGCCTCCTGACCCGAGTGAGGGGCGTACACTCCAATCTCTCTTAGAGTTGATAGGTTGATTGCTTTCTCGTCGAAGACTCTTGCGAACACCATCGTCTCGTAGATAGATCTTGCAAGTGAAGGATCAACTTCGTATTCCTGTGTGAGCCTTCCTCTCTCATCAAGTATCTGGAAAGGCAGAACCTCTCCGAGATCAGCTTCCTTCAGAATTCTAATCCTGCTTGATTTGGAAACAACAGACTGCAAATTCCCTTTTCTCAACTTCTACTATCCTATGGGCGATCCATTACGTTAATCATTGTCCCATAGAATTTCGGGTCAAAGGAAAATACTCCTAACCGTGATCATACTATCGTAGAAAGAGTGCACGATTACCACAATGAAGGAATTTGCTGATTATGTAATAGTTGGAGGAGGAATCGCGACAGCTTCTGCTGCCTCCTCAATTCGGAACAGGGACAAGGCAGGACGGATTGTAGTAGTATCCAAGGAGAACCATGTCCCGTACGATCGGACGCCGCTGTCAAAGGCGTACCTGAGAGGAGACAAAAGAGAGGACGAGCTTTACCTCAACAAGGATCGCTACTACACGCGACGCAGAATCGAAATGATTCAGAATCACTCCGCCGAGGATATTTCTCTTAAGGAAAGGTGCGTTACACTCGATGACGAAAGAAAGTTCGAGTTCAAAAGACTCTTGATTGCGACGGGCGGCCACCCTAGGAAACTTGCAATTCCAGGTTCTGACCTTGATGGATTCTATTATCTCAGAACTGTTGAAGACAGCAATGCAATCAAAGAAAGGATCAGAGAATCAAGAAACGCCTTAGTCATAGGAGGAGGGTTCATTGGATGTGAGGTAGCATCGACCCTCGTTTCCAAGGGTCTCGACACGACGATTATCGAAGCGGGCAAGTACCTGCTTAACACGGCTGTTGATGAGGAAACGGGCAGATGGCTTGCCAACTACGCTGAGCAAAAAGGAGCCCGCGTACTCACCGAAGCAGTAGTTTCAGATATTTATGGAAAAGACGGAAGGGTCACTGGTGTCAGGATTGCGGACGGAAGAGAGATTCCCGCTGACCTAGTCATTACCGGCATCGGAATTGTCCCGGATACTACCCTCGCAGAAAGAGCTGGGCTAGAGGTAAACAATGGGATCATGGTAAATGGTTATCTGGAGACAAGCACCGCAGGAGTCTTCGCGGCAGGAGATGTGGCACGTTTCTTCAGCCCCATATACCAGCGTTACACGCGTGTCGAGCACTACGACGTTGCGGTGAAACAGGGTAGCATCGCCGGGGCAAATATGGCTGGGGAGCATCTTCCCTTTGACGAATTGCCCTATTTCTTCTCGGACCAATTCGGACTGGAAATCAACGCTTTCGGTGATCTCTCCCATAGGACGCGCGTTGTGAAGAAAGGCGTTCTAAACGAGAAAGACGGCTTCCTCCAGTACTACTTCGACGGCGAAAGAATCTCCGGAGTTCTCGCCGTGAACAAGGAGTGGGAGGAGATTGAATTCGCTAGGGATCTCGTGCTCCTGAGGAAGAGGTATGAAGAGATCGTTCCGAAATTGAAACGCAATCAAATTCTAGCTTAGAGCTTCCGAAGAGACCTCACTGTCGGCACAGGTGGTTCGCGCCATAATTCTTCGGGACAACCAATATCGACCTCCGGCCCGCAAATAGATCCCAAGTGAAGTAGTAGAATATGTTGGTCTCACCAAAATCATTGGACGAAGAGCACGAAGAGTTGATTCACTCCCTGAGGTCGTGTGCGACTTACAAGAACGGCGTCGGCAGGGTGGTTTCGGATCTCCTGGAAGTTCTTGAACCGCACTTCGAAAAAGAGCAAAAACTCGTTATGCCGCTCCTTGGCTCGATTTCAGATCTCGTTTCCGGCGAGAAGATTTCAAACCTGAAAGAAATTGCGGACGAGCAGGCTCGGCTCGTGCAAGAATATCAAAAGATGTTCGAGGAACATGGAAGAGTAAGGGATCTGATTCTCAAGGCGAAAAAGGCGGCCAGGGACGAGGGGGACCAGGAGGTAATCGAACTTCTCAACGGCCTGGCGCACCATGCTAGAATCGAGGAGGAGGTCCTGTACCCATCTGCTCTACTTGCAGGAACCGTTGCCAAGTGCCTGATTCCGCCGGAGCAATCTAACGGAATAGCCTAGCTCCTGCTGCCTCACTGAGCAAGCGGTGCGGCGCGACTCAGCTGCCCAGTTACGAGCTTTCTTTTAGGGGTCGCGCGGCTGGGCGGGGAAGAAGAGAGCTTCCGACTAGTGCTCCCTGAAGTAACGAGTCAGGATGTGCTTCTCCGCCCTTCGAAGGATCTCCGATAATGTGCCAGGTGATATGCCGAGTTTCTCGGAAAGCTCTACAAGTCTTACCTTCTTCGGAAATTCGAAGAACCCGAGGTTGAGGGCCATCTTCACTATCTGCTCCTGCCTTGCCGTGAGATCCTCCTTCTCGATGAGCTTGTCAATGTCTCCGATTTCGTAATGGACTCCCTGTGCTTCAAGCCGGCCGGTGAGCTCCCTGAGCGAGTCCTCGCCGCTCACGAGTATTCTCCAATTCATTTTCCCGTCTTCTCGAGTAGTAGCAGAAAGCAGGGAACAATTCAGGCCGGAAAGCGTGGAACACACCGGGCACCACTGCGTCGTAATGGCTCCAATCACCCTGTGGGGGCTGACCGGAACGAGGTCTATGCTCTGAATATCACCCGAGCTTCCGAGACTTTTGATCAACTCGTCCGAGCTCAACTTCGTCGACGATATTTCGACGAACTCTTGCACGAGCGGCTTGGGCGAGGTCCCTTTCCTTATGTCAGTGATTTTGATGAGCGCCGAGTGCCCGCGCTCCATGTCCTTGACCCAGTTCTCAGGGACGTCAACAATGAGTCGAACTTCTAACACACTGGAAGCTTCGCCATTTATCGTATTTACTCGTTTCCTTCACATTTTACAACCCTGCAAGGTCGCTGCCCCACAACTACGCCCTGCTAGAAATCTCGCCGAGACTTTGAATAGTTCGCTCGGGGACCGTGGCCGAGACTCAAAGAATAAATCGAAAGTCGTGCGCTAACTTTGAACAGGAACCTGTTCCACTTGGCTTACAAGGATATTGATTTCTCAGAACCGATACCGTCGATGATTGACAGGCTGATTCGAGAACACCGAGAGCTCACTCCAAAGCTCGGCGAGATTGAAAACGTCTCGAAAAAGAGTCCCAGTGAAGCCGCCGCATTGCTTCTAGTTTTGCGAACGACAATCCTCCGTCACGCGGTTCAAGAAGAAGCGCGAATCATGCGGGTCGTATTGAAAGACGCAAAGTCGGAATCTGCCGATTCGGTCAGAATCATGCAGGAACACAGATGGGTTTCAGAGTTCTTGGAGCGGAGGCTGAACGATCTTCCGCAAGTTTCTTCAAAGGAGGCAGGGAGCGAGATCGAAAAGTTCATCGTTGATCTCAGGCATCACTTCGACGAAGAAGAACAGATCGTGTTCCCACTTGCGCTGAAGGCTCTTGCGTCAGAGAATTCAGTTTAGTAGTTTCTCAGTGTGAAACGAGCTCTCGTTCCATCGCCTTTGCGAGAAGCTTCCACGCGGAAGAGTCCTCCTCTCTAAGCCTTTTCGCTAGGGCGTTGCTGTCAGCCTTTGACATGCTCCGGTATTCGACATGCTGTCCAAGGAATTCCAATTTGGACGTCTTCCTTCCCTCGGGAGTGATTTGGTAAAGAAATTGTGAGTGCTTGTTCGGGCCCGAGATGTGAGTGTTCGTCCAGAACATCCGAGCAGGAAAGAGCCTGACAAGTTTCCTTTTGCTCACTTGCTCCCTACCCTCGCCGGCATGGAACGAGTCAGTGAGGATGATCGTATCCTCTGAGACGTGCTCGATTTTCCGTCTTCCTTTCTCCCGCATCAATTCAAGATCTCTCGGCTCGAAGTCAGTACACCATCTATACGCAACAGATGCTGGGACGCGGAAGCGCTGGGTGAAACCGTATCGAATCGTGGCGATATCCAATTATTATCCCTCTCTCTATCTCCAAACATCTGCGAAAATTGCTGGTGGGATAAATGTTCCTCTTTGGCAATGCGTTCTTATTTTCTTGCTCAAGGCTTAAAGGAAGGTGGGCTGTTTTTCGCAGAGTATGCCAAACTTTTCCGTTGAGGTCATATCTCCACACGAAAAGATACTGACCGATGCTGTCGGCCGCAAAGTTCTGCTCTACAGTAAAAAGGAAGCAAGGCCAAAAAGAGCTTCTCAGGAGACGAATGTGAGCCTCGCGGTGAGGACACCTCTCAGGAGGACCATCGCCTGCACGCCGATACAGCTTGTCTTGTCATTGAGGCTGGAGAAAGAGTCTTGAGACGGGAGTTCTCGACAAGTTTTATGGCGTTCTAAACGCCGCCGAAGCCCACCTCGTCCTGCCTGAACTTGCGGAGAGAATGCGAAGTGTAAGGCTGCGCGACGTAAAGAGCATTTCGGAGCTGAGGGCGGCCAAGCCGGACATCTCTTTCGCATTTCTGTGGACAAGAGAGGATCCGCAGCTCGTCTTCAACGTGAGCTGTTCGCCTGAGCATAATGAAAATGTCCATGTATCCATGCACTTGTGTTGGTTTGAGTATAAGACTTTCACGCCGCTTAGATTGTTATACGAGGTCATTCACGGTATCGGCTCTAAGCAGCCACTAAGACTCATGATGATGGATAGAGTTCCTATGAGCAAAAACTGAAAATCTTGGAGTCTTTGCCTCTGACTGATCAAAGGCTTCTTCAAAGCATTCGGCGCAGACTAGCTTGGACCCGAGAGTCTGTGAGTCCAACCTCCAGTATCCCCTTTCTTTTGGATCTAGTCTCCTGTCGCATTCAGTACAAACTTCGCGCCCTTGGAAAGTCAAGACGAAACCTGACAGCTCCCACGCTGAAAGGTTGGACGGCCGTCGGCTTATTTCCCATCCCCAAAAAATACGATTCGCCCGCACTTTTCTGGTGGACTATAGCGGCTTCGTTAGGAATGTTGGGGCCGGAAAAAATGAGGAGAAAGGGACTACTAGACCACTAGTTCACTAGAAAGCTTCTCAAGGTCTACCGAGGATTTCCCCGTCTTTCTTGACAGGACTTGCTTAGCTGGGTACGCCTGCCTGTAAGCGGAAATCCGGTCGGTAATTCTATCCTCATAGGTCGATACCTTCTCGTTTTGATAGAAAACTCCTATTGGAATTCTGTCGCCCCACTCCTTTGAAAGCTCGATAACTTTCAGGGTCTTCTTTTCAATCTCCTCCTGAGTCATCTCCGGAGTAATTTTTGGGTCAAACCCAGTGGTTTTCTCGATGTCGTAGCACCTCGGAATGGGTCTATTTGTCTTCTCGTCTCTCCTGTCCTCGCCCCCGTACCAGTCCTTGGTGTTAATGTCGTTGTAGGTCGGGCAGGGCTGCAGGACGTCCACTAGTGCAAGGCCCCTGTGCGCGATCGCGCGCTTGATCGTCTCCTTGAGGTGCCTAGAATCGAAGGCATAGCTCCTGGAGATGAATGTGTAACCGGAGGCGAGGGCAAGCATGATTGGATTCACCGCGCTGTTAATGTTCGGCTCGGGCAAGGACTTTGTCTGCACTCCTAGTCCCTGAGTCGGAGAAGCTTGTCCCTTTGTTAGGCCATAGACCTGGTTGTCGTGGACAATGTAGGTCATGTCAATGTTCCTCCTGCCCGCGTGCATAAAGTGGCCCGCTCCAATTCCGTAGCCATCACCGTCTCCTCCGATTGCGATAACTTCGAGATCAGGGTTTGCAAGTTTGGCCCCCTGCGCGAACGGCATCAGCCTTCCATGCAGTGTGTGAATTCCGAAGGTGTTGGTCCAGTGAACGATCTTCCCATGACAGCCTATCCCTGAGAAGATGACGACCCTGCTGATGTCGATCGGAAGCTCGGTGAGGGCCATCTGGACTGAGGCCTCGATCCCAAAGTCTCCGCAGCCGGGGCACCAATCGTTATGGAGGTCTGTCTTTACGTCTGTAAGCCTAAGCACCATGAACGAGCACCATCCTCTTGTTTTCCTGCGGAGTCTTTACTACCTGTCTGATGGAGTCATACATTTCATCCCGAGAAATAGGTCTACCATTGATTTTCAAAATCTTGTTCTTTATGTCGATCAAAGTTTTTTCTGCGATCAGTGCTGCGAGCTGCCCCGAGTAGTTTTGCTCGATATCGATTATGAGTTTCGATTTGGATAAAATCTTCTTCACAAGCTCTGTTGGGAAGGGACTCATGAGTCTCACCTGCATAAACTCCACGTCAATTCCGTCCTTGCGAAGCAGCTCCATTGCTTCAAGTATTGCCCCTTTCGAGGAGCCCCAGCTAACAATAGTTGCGTCTGCCGTTTCCTTCGTTGCCGTGAAGAAGTTGATTTTTTCGTTGTCTGAAATCTCTCTTGCTGCAGTTTCAAGCTTCGTCATTCTCTTTGTCATCATTTTGTCTCTGTTTTCCGGGTCTTCGCTGATGTGCCCGATTTCAGAATGCTCGTCGCCCGTATTCCAGAATCTGTAGCCCTTTAGACCTAGGACGGCCCTTGGAGACACTCCGTCCTCTGTAAATTTGAAGCGCTTGTAGGGTAACTCGCTTGGCGGCGGAGGAGAAGAACCGTCGAGTATTAGTTTCCCTCTCTCTATTGGTATCTCTTCAGATGACAGTGGCAGAATTGTCATGTTGCTGTTTGCGAGTGCCTTGTCTACCATGTGGATTGCGGGGCACTGATACCTTTCGGCGTAGTTGAAAATCCTGATTGCGTCGTAAAAGCACTCCTCCATGTCGCCGGAGGAAAGAATGATTCTCGGGAACTCGCCATGCGATGCGTGTAGCGCGAACTGAAGGTCTCCCTGCTCATTCCTTGTCGGCAGTCCGGTCGAGGGACCTCCCCTCGAATACAGCGTGATAACAACCGGGACCTCGTTTATTCCGGCCCACCCCATTCCTTCAACCATCAAGGAGAAGCCCGGACCGGAAGTGGATGTGGAAGCTCTCGCTCCTGTCAATGCGGCGGCGGTCGCCATCGTGATTGCCGAGATCTCGTCTTCGGTCTGCACCACGACGAGAGATCCCTTTCCATCCGGAGCCTGGCCTTCGACCAGGTCGAAATTCTCGTGTGATTCTAGGAACTCGCTTTCGTCCGAGGCCGGCGTGATCGGATAATAGGTCTGCATCCTGCACCCACCTACAATCTTTCCAAGGGCTACGGCCTGGTTTCCGGCAACGAACATCCTCCGACTCGTTTTCTCGAGAGGAATCAGCTTTGAAGAAAAAGGCTCGTAGTGCTGTTCCTCAGAAAATCGCTTGACGACATCATAAGCTATTTGCGCCCCAATGACGTTCATTTCAATTATTTTCTTCTTCGATCCGAAGATTGCCCCAATCGCCTGCTCAACGTACTTTGAGTCCAGGCCCAGTACAGCCATTGAGGCTGAGACGGCCAGCACATTGATGATTCTCGATACCTTGCTTAGCTGGGTCTCTCCAATCTTCTGCGCAGTCTGGCTGATAATCTGATCAAAAGGAACAGGGAAGACCTGAATCTCCCGCTTTTTCGCTTCCTCGAGTATGCCCGAGACATTTGGAGTGAGACCCTGACGAGCCAGTCTTCCGGTTATCTTCTCGACGATGTTGTCCTCAATTGTATCGACTTTAGCGATTTCTGTGCGGGAAAGGGCGGGATTGTACATTATTCTTCCACCCGGTCTAACGGCTTCGGCGTGCCTGATCAGTGTCTCGGCATCGAATGTGGCGAGGAGGTCAACATCGTCGATCTTAGACCGGATCTGTCTGTCGCTTACTCTCACTTCGAAGTAACTGTGAAGTCCCTTGATGTTCGAATAGTATTCCCTGGTTCCGTAGACCCATAGGCCAGCAAGAAAGCATGCCCTCGAAAATACATTTGCGGACGAGTCGACACCGCTACCCTGCGGTCCGCCGATCATCCAGCTGACGTCGATAGTTTTCGCGGAGGTTGTAGACATGTCCAAGATCTAGCCCCCGCCCGTCGCCCTACCATATCCTATCGCACAATCGTCTGCCCTGATTTCACCACAGTACGGGCAGGCACATCGGCATTCATCTATTGGATTTGCGCCGCAGTTCGGGCAGGTCATGAGATCCCTCTCGAGTGTCAAAAGATCAAATTCCTCTCCTTTTGCACGGAAAAGAGAAAGGCATGAGCTATAATTGTTTTATCAGATTTCTCTTGAGGAATACGATATCCGCCAGCCGAATATAGGTTGCATTCCTCCTATTCTCCAAATAATTTGCTAGAGGGAGGATGTGTTCTGGCTCCCGACGCGAGCACGAAGCGGGCAGCTAAGATTCGGTGGACTTCAGCCTCATGCCCTTTACTCTTTTATCGGAGATATGAGTTCGTAGAAGAGTATTCAATTCTATGACAATCGTAGAAGAAATGGCGGAATTTGTTGTCTCCTCTACATTCGAGGATTTATCAAGTCAGGCCGTCGAACAGCTGAAGATACGGATTCTGGACGCTCTAGGCTGCGCGCTGGGTGCGTTGACTGCGCAAACAACCAGGCTTGTCAGAGAAGTTGCAACAGACCTTGGTGGTGAGAAACGCTGCTCCTTAATCGGAGGCGGGAAATCCTCGCCTGATAGAGCTGCATTGTTCAACGGGGCGCTAGTGAGATACCTAGATTTCAATGATAGCTTTCTATCGAAAGGCGAGACCTGTCATCCCAGCGATAATGTTGCTCCAGTACTTGCCGCAGCAGAATACGCAGATTGCGATGGAAAAGAATTGTTGCTCTCGCTCGCGATCGCCTATCAAGTGCAGTGCAGATTGAGCGAAGTCGCTCCCGTGAGAGTACATGGATTTGATCACACAACTCAGGGAGCATACGCCGTAGCTGCAGCAGCTTCGAAGGCGATTAGGTTGGATGCAAGGCGAACAGCTAACGCAATCGCGATCAGTGGGACGGCCCTAAACGCTCTTCGCGTCACACGCACTGGAAAGCTTTCAAACTGGAAGGGATTGGCATACCCGTTCACCTCGTTTGCCGCGATGAATACTGTGTTTCTCGCAAAGGAGGGGATTACTGGTCCGCTTGAAGTCTTTGAGGGAAACAAGGGGTTCAACGACGCGTTCTCTGGCGGTACACTCGCAATAGACTGGGGCCGGGAAGAATTGGAGATTGTAAGACATACTATCCTCAAGAAATACAATTCGGAAGTTCACTCGCAATCGGCCGTAGAGTGCATGTTGCAGATGAAATTAGATTCTTCTTTGGAACCGAAGGATGTTGAATCAGTGGAAGTCAAGATATTTGATGTAGCCTACAAGATAATCGGAGGTGGGGAGGAAGGAGAGAAGCTGACAGTGCAAACGAAGGAACAGGCAGATCACAGTCTGCCATACATACTATCAGTCGCGTTGTGCGACGGAGAGGTCATGCCCGCTCAGTATTCTCATGAAAGAATTAATGCAACGGATGTGCAAGAGCTGATGCGAAAGATAGCCATCCTGCCAGACCCAGAGTTTAGCTTAAAGTTTCCGGAGACTATGCCCTGCTCTATAACAATCCGGACAAAGGATGGTAGGGTGCTGACGAAGCAGGTTGAGGATTACGAGGGTTTTATTACTCATCCAATGGACTGGAAGACAGTTACCCGAAAATTCGAACGCCTTGCATCGGGAACCTTGGACTCTCACACGCTCAGAGAAATTGAAGACAAAGTGCACACTGTAGATAAGAGAAAGATTTCCGAACTTACAACCCTTCTCCAGCAAGAAGTTTCAATTGTTACCCCAGGCGTAGAGTGACGGATGGTTCCAAGCCGAAGGGTAGCTTGTAGAGACTCGCGCTCCTGATCGCAACGTTCGATCACAATACATGCGATTCTCACGAAGCTAACGGAAAGGCAGTTCTCAAACTCGTGTGAGTGTTGAGGCCCGGTGAGCCCTTCGAGCAACTTCGAAGAGTGCTAAGAGGAGGCGAAGCTCGGAAAAAACAAAACAGAAGTCTCAAAGATTCTTGATACCAGGAGTCGAGTAAATGACTTGCTATGGACTTCAATGCGCGACTTCTCTTTCTAGCATACACTTTGCAGCAAAGAACGGATCGAAACTTTATCGAATTAGAGCAAAATGTTTTATTCCAAATAGCATTCCTACTCTTTTGACCAAAAATTGCATGAGATCGAAGAAGGTGCGGGATCCCACGGCGGAGAAGAACAGCAAGATCCTCGGTATATTCCTGGGACGGAGTACTAATGAATAAGCAAAATCCTAGCCTTGTATATTGAGTATCCGCAGTTTGAGAACGTGGTCAGCTCCGCAGGTTTCTTCTGCGCCACCTGCATCTATTTCTGGGAAGGGCATGATGATTGTGCAATCGTCACTACGAAGGGAGAGAGCGCTGAGTGAGTAAGGTCTGATAGAATAGCTCCCTATGCAATGTGCACCCTGTGGAAGCCCAGCTGGGCCGTGATACCCAAAAAGTGGCAATGAAGAAAAGAGAGAGGAGAACAAACTAGAATTGTCGGAACAATTAAGACACGCAATTGGAATCCTGAAAGAAGCGCGAATTGAGAAAAAGAAAGCAGGCTACATCGAAATCGACGACTTCAAGAACGCGGATCTGAAACACAACTTTTGCTGCTACATCTCCGTATTCATCTTCAACGTCCAAGGAGGAAGGTGCCTCATAGTCCACAATCACGGTGAGGACAGCCTAGGAAAGAAATCGGACATCGTCGCGCCTTATGGATACTGCAGACTCTGGGAACGCAACTAGGCGATCATCAATGAGAAAGACTAACCGGCTGTAGATACGCTAGCAATACCTTATCCGCCTGATTCCGGTAAGCCTCCATACGGTTCCGGATGAAAGCCGGAAAGCTTATGCTCTAACTGGACGTACTCCTTTCACTCGTGACATTGCTCGTAAATGTGGGAATGCATTCCAACAATCAGCGCGACATGACACTTGCAGAGCTGTGCTTGATCCTGTTGATCATCGCTGCAGCGAGGTTTACAAGCCAGAGCGTACCTGCCCAACAGAAGAAAGTGGAACTCAAGGCCTGAAACAGACCAAGCTGGCATATCCCTCAATCTTTCTTCGCAAAATCTTTCGATATGATCTACTCGAGACTCGTGGTTTTTGCTTGGGATATTTTATTGCGGACCTGACGACTGTTTCAATTTCCCTCTGCGGAAGAGGCGGACTGTTCATTAGGTTCCACCGTAGTAACTCGTTAAGAACGGCTAATTTGTCCAACTTGATTTCGAGGAGAAGGTAGCGCGCATATCTGAATGCTGCGCTATTGCGCTCTCCAAGCGGCACTCCTTCCAAAATTTCTTTAGCATAGGCTCCGTGCTTGTTCGTGACGTAGCCGAGAGATCGCATTCGATCCAGAACCGCACTCGCGAATCCATCCTTTCTTTCGATCACCTCAGTCCCAAGAGGTCCATCGTAAAGCGAACCCGACGGATGTGTATTTAGGGGGCAAGAAACCAAGTGATGCGACAAGAGCAACTCAGCTTCAAGTATTGGTCGAAAATTCATGCTGGAAGGGGCGAGTCTTTCAGTCAGGTCCTTCACCCAGACAGAGTATCCTCTGTGAGTCTTCACAGTAAATGTCTCGTCAGCTACATCTTGCGGTGCTTTGTCGAAGAAGATCCTGAATGCCTCCTCAGAATCGAAATCCAAGATTGTGAGCCCCGCACTGCGCCGTCCCGCAATCGCCGCTCGATCGTATCCCAACTTCAACCACTCTGTCAGTTCCGAAAGTGTGGCCCTTCTTCTCCCGTCGAAGAACTCGATAAGCGGAAATCCTCTAACGGGAACCTTCGTGCCCGGAACCGTGGGAACAATCGAGATCCCTTGGCTGAGCAACGTGTAGTCAAGTAGTTCTCGGTCCATTTTCTGCAAGTTGTATCATCAAGCTTTCCGGATCAACATTGCGGCCCCGGCCGCAGAGCAATGAATCGACTAACTAACGGTTCTGAACGCCTGGCAAACGAGCGCGAGAGAGGGACTGATAGGAGCGACACGATTCCTGCATCTCCTGTTCATATGAGCGGTTTCCGAAAGTTATTCGTTATCCCGAAAAGATCCGCTGTCGGAGCACACTGGGGCGCCGAGAAACGGACCCGTCTGCCCTGGACGCCCCGGTTACAACACAAACCGAGAACCGCCAGCTAGCCGGGCGAGGAATGCAATGCTACCCAGAGATCTTCGGGCGAAATAGGCACAATGCCTATCGGCCTCAGGCCGACGAAAGAAAGGGCATCGTTGATCGCGTTGGCCACCGCAGCTACGACGCCCATTGTTCCAATCTCGCCGAGGCCCTTCGTTCCGTTTTCTGTTAGCGGCGAGGGAGTATCGCAATGGACTGAGATCACATTCGGAACGGTCTCAGCGGTCGGGATGAGATAATCCATCAATGTCGGGTTCAGGGGCTGTGCCTGTTCATCGTAACGCGCCTCCTCCAGGAACGCAGCGCCGATCTCGCGGCCCAGTCCGCCGTGGATCCGCCCGTCTGCATAAGCAACGTTGAGCGCGGGTCCGTAGTCGTCCACAACCACATACTTTACTATCTCGACTGTGCCAGTTTCTGAATCCATTAACAGAGCACACAGGTGAGCGCCAGCGGCAAAGGTGTTCACTCTTTTGGACGAAGCGCGGCTTGCCTCCTTGCCGCTCGAACTCGCGAGAACCGAGTTTTCTTCGATTGCCAAGCTTATCCCAATTCCCGCCAGTTTCATGCTCGCGGGACTTTTACCCTCTTTGGTCATTCGAGCGAATTCGTTGTTTACACTTGTCCTCCATGCCTTCAGTGACTCATAGTCCGATGCCTGCAGAAGACGCTGGAGCAAGGAGGGAAATCGGCCGCTATCATACACGCAACCTGCACCGTTGTCGTACGGGAATTCTTCTGGCATGATCAGGTTCCTCCTTCGGAAGTCAATGGGATCCAAGCGGAGATGCCTTGCCATCGCGTCAATTGCGCACTCCATGAAGTAGCACGCCTCTGTCTTTCCGGTATCCCTAATCGGTCCGGACGGGATCTTGTGCGTGGCGTAGCAGAATGCTTCGATGGACACCGAGGGTATTCGGTACACTCCAGGCAGAAGTCTTGCGGTGCTCAAGATCGAAAAGTTCCCGTCCGGTGCGGCTTCAAATGCACCGACATCCGCCTCAATCTTAGCCTTCAGTGAGACAATTTTCGCATTGTCGTCACATGAAAGCTCAATTTCGCACAGCTTGTCTCTGCCCTGGACACTTTCGAGGAGGTCTTCAGTCCTATTCGAAACCCACTTTGCGACAATACCAGGATTCCTTTTTGCGAAGAGACAGGCTAAAAACGCCTCAGTATAGGGCACAGCTCCCTTTGCACCGAAGGCTCCGCCGAGAGTACTCTTCTTAACCGAAATTCTGTCCGATGGAATCTTCAGAACCTTGGAGATGGTGTCCCGCAGGGAGTCGGGTTGCTGGACGGTAGAGTAGACTGTGAACGAATCTACGGCCGCATCGTAACTTGCAATTACCGACCGAGTTTCAATTGGAACAGCGGCCTGTCTGTTGACCCTAAATCTCGACTCTCCTCGGTGCAATCTTTGCTGTGGAGTACCGTTCTCTGCCTCTTGTCCGGGTTCAGAAATTCCTCGCCCGACGCTGAGATCGGGCGCGTCTCGCGCAAATTTAGTGTGAAAAAGCAAGTTGTCTTTCAGCGAGTCGTACATTGCGCTGGTGGCAGCTTTGGATGCATTCAAGGAACCAACTGGCGGAAGGACCTCATACTCCACGGAAACCTGCTCGAGTAGGTCTTCCACAGTGTACAGATCATCAGAAAGAACAGATGCGATCGGCTCGCCTACGTAGGTTACCTTCTGTGATGCGAGATAGCCTCGCGTAATCGAAGGCTCGCCTTGTCGCATTTCCATTATAGGGAGACCCCCTATTCCTTGTCTGGCGAGGTCCTCTCCAGTTATGAGATCAAACAGTCGTTTATCTTCCCTTATCTTTGAAGCATCGACCTTGCTTATCATTGCATTCGCGTATTGACTTCTGACAAGTCCGAAGTAGGCCACCCTTCCCCCGATCCGAACATCATCAACGTATGAAGGACTTCCAACAAGCAACTTGCGAACGAAAGGATCGATTGCTTCCAGATGCTGCTTTGCTTCGGTGGCGACGCTCATTGTCTTGCAATTCTGCGATGCGGCATCAATAAAGAATCTTTTTGTGCAAATTCCTAATGATGGAATCAAATGAGACAACACATGTTGATGGGAGAGCGTGGATGCACAAATATGCGTGGTGGCCCACTCTCAGGGGGATCACAAACTCACCATTGTGGTGAAAGAGCTAAAGCATCCTATCGATCGGGGCGATGAATCTCTTAAAGCACAGTCAGAGAAATGCCGATTAATTTCGAGATGAACTCACTTTCGCCGAACCACAAAGTGTATAGTTGCGGCCCGCAGGAAAAGTGATGTAACAGATGCTTTCGAAGATTTGTGAACTCTCAAAGTTGAGCGAGACTCAACCCGAGAGGTTCGATATCGAAGGAAGAGCTCTGATGGTGACGAAGATGGCAGAAATGGTCCTGGTCACCGACGTATTGTGCACGCATGAAGAAGCTGATCTTTCGATGGGGATACTCTCCGAAACTGTGATCACCTGCCCGTTGCATCAGGCCAAATTCGACCTCAAGAATGGGACGGTTCTTGACGGGCCCAATGGCACGGATCCAGATACCATCCCCAGCCTGAAAACGTACTCGGTGGTCGTAAGGGATGGCGAAGTCTGGGCGGATATCTAGCCGTAGCACTTTGCCGAGCAAAGATAAAGATAGAAAGAGACGGAGAGGATGCGGGCGCGTCTCTTGCTCGTAACGCTCATGAGTCTCAGGGCCGACCTCTTGCGCACGGCGACGTGGTCAATCTTATCACCTGAAGAGGTTAGTTCGGGCCAGATCGATGATTTCATCCCCTCTCCCGTTGATCACTGCTCTTACCATGTACAGGGTAAATCCTCTCAATTCATCAAAATTGATCGTTGGGGGAATCAAGAGCTCTTGCCGATTTACGACTACTTCTACAAGTGCTGGTCCCTCATACTCAAACGCTTGAGTGAGAGCGGGCTCTAGTTCCTCGGGCTTTTCCGCTCGAATCCCGAGCACACCCGCAGCTTCTGCCACCTTCGCAAAATTCGGGTTCAGCAGATCTGTTCCGTACTCCACAAAACCCGCGGCTTTCATCTCGAGTTCCACAAAGTCAAGAGACGAGTTGCTGAAGAGCACAACTTTAACGGGGAGGTTGTGTTGACGCAGAGACAACAAGTCCCCCAGCAGCATCGCCAGACCTCCATCACCAGAAAGCGAAATCACCTGTCGATCAGGAAATGCTTCTTGGGCACCAATGGCTTGAGGAAGTGCTCCCGCCATCGACCCGTGCGAGAAAGACCCGAGAAGCCTTCTCTTCCCGTTCATTTTGATGTAACGTGCAGCCCAGATGGTCGGCGTGCCAACATCGCATGTGAAAATTGCATCTTCGGACGCCAGATCATTTACCGTCTTTGCTACATATTGAGGATGGATTGGAGTCTTTCCCGGACTGCCCGCCGCGAGAGAGTCGAGTTCAGCCCGAGTCTTTCTGTAATGATCAAGCGAAGCTTTCAAATGCCCGCTATCAACGGACTTCTGCTTCAAATGTGACCTTAGAGCACGAAGAGTGTGTTTGACATCACCAATCAATCCAAGATCGACCTTAGTTCTCTTACCAATTTGCTCACCACGAATGTCAACCTGTATTATCCTTGCTTGTTTTGGATAAAATTGCTGGTAGGGAAAGTCGGTCCCAAGCATTAGCAAGGCGTCGGAATTTATCATCGCGTGATAGCCGGAAGAGAATCCTAGTAACCCCGTCATCCCGACGTCATAGGGGTTGTCATACTCGATGAATTCCTTTCCTCTCATGGCATGAACGATCGGGGATTGAAGCAGGCCTGCGGTGTCGATGAGTTCCGCATGAGCTCCTTCGCAACCTGCCCCTCCCAGGATTGTCACCCTTGATGCTGAGTTCAGAATATCTGCTGCTTTCTCGATTTCATCTTCAGAGGGACAAACGGTTGGCATCGGTCGATCGAAGACTACGAATGGACGCTCCGACGGGCAATCCATCAGGGCAACGTCGCCTGGAAGCACAATGACAGAGACTCCACGTCCTGCGACGGCGGTTCGTATGGCAATCTCAAGTATCCTTGGCGCTTGTTCAGGATGTGGGATCATTTCACAGTAAAGCGAACACTCGTTGAAAATTAGTTCGGGGTGTGTTTCCTGAAAGTAAGTGGTCCCAATTTCACGACTGGGAATGTGTGCAGCGATCGCAAGGACCGGGACACGACTGCGATGGCAATCGTACAGACCGTTGATGAGATGGGTATTCCCAGGTCCGCAACTTCCAGCGCAGACCGATAGTTTCCCAGTCAGATGCGATTCAGCTCCGGCAGCGAACGCTGCTACTTCCTCATGTCTAACGCCTAACCACTTTATCTTATCATTTGAAGCGCGAATTGAATTTGCAATTCCATTCAGAGAATCGCCCACAACTCCATATACTCTCTCGACTCCCATCGCTTCAAGGGAATCGACCAAGACCTCGGCAACTTTCTTTTTCTTTGCCATGATTTCGATTCCGGGTTTGCCTATTGTAATATAGCCTTTTCAAATCTCTTCTCCTGAATCCGACACCGAATTTCTAATTTCCTTCCTGGTTGAGATTCTCGTCTGAGCAACCGTTACTTCGATTTTAGCAGAATTCGACTGGCAGAGGCTTTCTACTTATGCAAAGCATAGAGAAGAGGACCGAGGAAAGATACTACGCCTGCATAGCCATCTCGTGATAAATGAATAAGAAAGAAAGGTGAGGAAAGGGAAGAGAACGGTAGGCGAGATGGTCAAAGTGCAAGAGCAGGCATCGTCTCCAACTTCCAGAGAAACTAGGGGAAGGCTTGAAGGGGAGGTAGCAATAATCACAGGAGGAAGTGGAGGTATCGGCCAAGCAACCGCTCTAACATTTGCAAATGAGGGTGCAAAGGTTGCACTGCACTTCTCAGGTCTTACCGAGGCGTCATTCAAGAGAGCTACCGAAGTTTCGGACAAACTCAAGGCGCTTGGCTATGCAAGTATCTCGCTCCAGGCGAACGTTTCAAAATACGAGGAGGTCAAGGCGCTAGTTGACAAAGTCGTTTCGGAGTGGGGAAAAGTAAGCGTCATCGTGTGCTTTGCTGGTTTCCCCTCCTCTCTTCAGTTTTGGAGCGAGGATCCTTTGGAATTATCTGGTGAGGACCTGCTTTCCGCGATCAAGGTGGATTTCCTTGGTTCGTACCACTTTATCCGGGCTTTGAAAGACCGTATGAAGAAAGATACCTACGGGAAGATTGTTCTCGTAAGCTCAACACCGACGTTTTATGGTGAGGAATTGGGCTACAGGTTCGCCCTCGCAAAAGATCTCAATAGGCTAACCGTAAAATCGCTTGCTCCTAAGCTCATCAGGCAATACGGGATTTATCTTAACGCCATCGCACCGGGTCCGATAGGTACACATGCAAATAGGGTAAACTACACCGAGCAGCAGTGGAATGAGCTCACAAGCTCAATCCCTCTCGGTAAGATTGGCGATGCAAAAGATATTGCGAATGTTGCTCTGTTTCTTTCTTCTCATGATTCAGATTATGTGGTGGGGCAAACTATCATTGTCGATGGCAGAGAAGTAAGAGTCTGAATTTTTTCCGACATTCATTGGCGAACCAGCCCTCTTTAGGCGACCTCATATTTGATAGAGCTCTCAGTATGATCGATGGGTTTTCTGTCCCCCTCTTGCACGCCGCCACTCTATCTCTCTGACGAGTTTCAACGGCGTACCTTTGTGCATCGCCACATGATCCGTCTTCTCGCTCTTTATGAGATACTGTGGCTCATCTTTTGAAGCGTGGTGCACGTAACCCTTGAACTCGATATCAGACGTGATCTTTTTTATGATCACGCCTCGAACTTTTCCAGCTTCCGAGTTCCACTCGACGTGGTCGCCAATTTTAAACGCCTTAACCTGACATTTATTCAAAGTATGTTTACCTCTGTGCGAACGAAGTTGTAGGAAAAATAAATTCGAATCGAATCTGAGGAAACCAACACAGATCGTACATCAGGTATTTCTGTGCTTGGTTGTTTGATACGTGCCCGAAAGAGTTCTCATGCTTATGCTCAAGCGGTTCCAGCTGTTTATCGCGATTATCGCCATCGTCAGGTCGACTAGTTCTTTTTCGTTGAAGTACTTTCGCGCCTCTTCGTAGATATCGTCGGGCACGTGCGACTCGCTCACGAGGGTTACGGCCTCTGTCCACGCAAGCGCCGCCCTTTCCTTGTCGGTGTAGAAGGGTGCTTCCCTCCACGCGTCCAGCACATACAATCTCTGTTCCGTCTCTCCTTCTGCACGCGCGTCCTTGGAATGCATGTCAAGGCAATATGCGCAGCCGTTGATCTGGGACGCACGCATCCTGACGAGCTCGAGCATGGACTCTGGGAGGTCAGTTTTGTGATCGACATAGCGCTGGACTCCGACGAGTGCCTGATAAGCCTCTGGTGCAACCTTCGAGTACAGTATTCTTTGCTTGGGTACATGCTTGTGCACGGCAGTCTGCGAACTCTCGCGAGATTCCGTCAAAACACTCTCCTTATCATCAGGCGGTGACAATTTGTTATTCGCTCCGAGTGTGGGAACTGGGACGGGCAGAATTTAATGTATGCGTGAAATTCAGAGACTCTGTCTAACGTAATAGGCGTCCTACATATGAGTGGCCGAAGTTTTATGACCCTTGCATTCGAAGAGTGAAAAGGTTCGTGAATAAATCTGAGATATACAATAACGCGATTATCGCGCGAAAATCATAGGTGTGCTAATCTCTCTCCCAGTCGAAATAAGAAACTCCTCAAACTCCCGTACTCAATCGCAAATCCGCAATTAGTCAATTTCCTGAGCAAATCCCTGACGCCGAATTTCTCTGCTTTCAGAACCAGTTCACGATAAGATCTTTACTTCGACACTCTCCACTTTAGCTATCTATCCATACTTCTTGAATAGCGAATCCCGAACCCATTCGGGAGTATTGCTATACCGTCTGCTGAGGCAAATCTTCCGCAGTCTCAGACGTCTTCGCATGCGAAGGATACGAAAGAGATTCAGGCGGTCAGAGAGAGGTTTTGGATGAAAGAATTGGACGACGTAAGGCGTTGAAGACCATTGCGATCATTGCTGCGACAGGTACAGGCATCGCCATGTTCGGAGGAGGAGGCATGTTCGAATTGTTTACACATCAGGGCGCCAAATCTCCGCGAACGGCAACGCCGAGCCATACCAATGTGACTGCGACCGTGACTCCTGCACAGCAGAATTCCTCACCTCTAGCGAGTGGCAACAAGCCCTTACAAACAATCAAGGTGATCTACTTCGGAATGGCGACCCAGACAACGGGAACCAAGCAGGAGTATTATTCACTAGCATCTCCGGCGTATTTCGATGATCTTATGTCTCAGGTCAGAGAAAAGCATGTCGTTCTCGCCCCCATGCTAAGTACGATGCAAGTAGTAGTAAATGGCAATCCGGTCGAAGGAAATCCGATTTTGAACAACAACGACGAAGTCGATTTCATTCCCATACTTGCCGGTGGCTGAAGTTAAAGGGAAAAGTAACTTCGCCTACGGTGTGCATTTGCCGAGTACTTTAGGCAAGAATATTCGAGCGTGATGCTCCGCAAATTGCTGACGGAGAGAGCTCCGATTTCAACCACTCTTTTTTTAGAGAATCGACCTATCTTCGAAGTTGATCTCATTGTTCTATTTTTTTTACTTGCTCGTCCCTAACGAGATAAAATCCCTTACCCGTTCGGGACTAGAAATATAGTTCATCTTTTCGAATCCAAAATTACATTCATAAGTACAAAGCTCAGAATTGGTCTTGAAGTGAAATGAGAATAGCAGATCGTAATCGAAGTGGAATCAGTCGGGCTGGCGCTACGTCGCTGGTCCTATCGCTCTTTGGATAAGTAACAATATATGCTAGTTAGAGCAATTCGCCGCTGACGCCATGACATCAAAGCAAAAGAGGATAAGGGAGGAAGGAAATAAACCCAGCTCCTCAGGAACT